>Ga0210390_10000161_pt1 | contig 71777 bp, 47 predicted proteins | sample IncBWH11OmetaG_FD_161050 | JGI IMG/M metagenome (GOLD analysis project Ga0210390, IMG submission 161050) | Forest soil microbial communities from Barre Woods Harvard Forest LTER site, Petersham, Massachusetts, United States - Inc-BW-H-11-O ...
TTCATGGCGGTGTCCTTTTGTGGAAACGGTTTGCAACAAACTCCGTTTACCACGTTCAAGCACAACCACCAACCGGCTCGGCCTACCTCTTACCGCTCCTCATAGCTTCACCCGTCGGTCGCAGAACTGCGCTACAAAGCCGGTCGCGGCTCACTTACGCAGCACGTCCGCGAGCAGAACGTTGATCTCGGCATCGGTGAGGCGCTGGGCCGTCGTGCGCCACATCTTCGCGAAGAGGGGGCGATCCTTAATACCCCCCGGGTACCCCAGATTTCCGCCTGGACCGTCGCTGGTGATCAGCGGCTTGCCGTCCGCATCGAGGATCACCATCCAGGGGACGCCCCCTTCATCTTTGGGACGCAACTTCCTGATGACCTCCTCGCCGTGCGCGAAGCGGCGATCGAGCATGATCCAGACATAGTCTTTCTCGATGAGCGATCGGTGGCGATCGAAATACCGCGCCATCACGTGACACCAGCCGCACCCTCCGCCACTCACTTCCACCAGCACCCGCTTGTTTTCGCGTTTGGCCTGGGCGAGCGCGTCAGCCAATCTCTGTTGCGCGTCAGGCATCGGACCCCGATGTTCGTTGAGAAACGCGGTGAGTGGCTTGGCGTCCATCTTGTCCGGCCACAGTTGTTTGCTTGTGGTGGCCGAGATGAGATGCCCGCTGCGATCGACGACAGCCAGGAGCGCATCGTCGGGCGAAGGAGGCGCCAGCTTCCAGCGCGCCAGCAGCGTCTTTAGCTCGGCCGCACGTTCGGGCGACGAGGCGTCAATCGGCAGCCGGGTGAAATTGCAGAGCGCGTCGAGCGCCTCGTCGTCACCCTCTTGCAGTTCTCGCCAATGCAGGATCGAGAAGAGTCGCCGAGTGACCTCACTCTTGGGCGACCGGGCGAAGACCAGCACATAGCTGTCGAACAGCCGAGAGTCGGCAAAACTATCCTCGAGCCGAACGTCGAGCGGTTTGTTGGCGCTCATCGCTGTCGCGATCGACTTCTGGAACTCGTCCTTCCTCGAGGTGAGTCCGCGGAACACCGGCCGTTGCCCATGCCAGTCTATTATCGCCGTCCCATCGCGGGGCTCAAATCCCTCGACGGTGAATACTTTGGGGTCGATGTTTTGATTCACCGACTCCCAATGGCAGGTGACTTTGATCGAGCGATCGTCCTCATGAATGTCGAGGCTGACGGGCACGAAGTGGCCGTTCCTTTTTTCGTACCGAATGTCGGTCCAGCCGTTGACCTTCGGCGCGGATCCCTCCAGCTTCAAGGCGATTTCGTTGCGAACCGGCACGAAACCGAGCGCGGGATCGATGGTCAACGTGCGGATGTCTTCGGGGCCGTTCTCCCACGGTCGCGTCGACCAGCTCAGGACAGTCCGACCCGCAGCATCCTGCGACACCCGGGCGTCCTTCGCGAGCGGACGCCACGCGCGGATGATATCTGCATAGCTTTGCCGTGCACCGTAGCCGCCGAAACCCGCAAACCACAACAAGTGCGGTTCGAGCGGCTGCTGCTCGGTGCTGGTCAGATCACGGTCGGGGGCGCCGATTTCGATCCCGCCGACGTACCGTCCCTCGATGAACTGGAACAAGCTCTCTGTCGGTGTGCGCGCGTATTTAGTCTGACTTCGGACGTCTTTCGACCCCGGCGACGGGCGTTCCTGATCACAACGGAGCAGGCCCCGGTCGTCATCGAAGACGAGTCGAAACGTTCGCTTGCCGTGCGCGGATCCCGAGGCGCTTGCCGCCTGACTCTCGACCTGCACCGCCCCGCGCGACACGCCTTCGATGGCGGCGCACATCTTCCCGAAGACCAGTTCGCCGGCCGTCGGCTGGGCCGGAGGAGTTCGAGCGCATCCCGCGAAGCTGCCGCCGAGCGCGAGAGCCGCGCTAGTCAACATGAGCAGCTGGGACGCGAGAGCGTCGCGCGAGCGCCGGCGGTGTAAAGTCTCGTTCTCAAGAACGTTCCGTAAGTCGTGGCTCATGTTTACCCCCGCGGTTCCACCACCGCCAGAAGGCGTAGACCGGAACCCCAGCCGCGGCGATCCCGAGTCCGATCGCGCTGTTCGCCGGATACTCGTAAACGATGGCGGCGACCACGGCGAGCGTTGCCGCCGCGAAAAGTAACGTGGTCACCGGATGACCCGGCACTGTGTCGCGCCCGACGATCGCGTCAGCTTTGTCTCTGCGCCGCAGAATGAACAGGCTCAGGGCCGTCAGGGCCAGGAACACCAATTCGACCGACATAACGTAGTTCAGAATCTGGTGAAACGTGCCCGACACTGCAATGACGCTCGCGAACGCGCCTTGGAGCAGGATGGCGACGACGGGGACGCGGGTGCGCGGGTGGATGCGGGCGACGGCTTGGAAGAAGAGGCCGTCGCGGGCCATCGCGAAATAAACGCGGGGCGACGTGAGCACCGCCTGGCTCAGGAAGCCCAAGGCGGAGACGGCGATCCCGGCCGAAAGGATCACCGCGCCGGGCCCGCCCAGCGCCCGGCGCATGACTTCGTACGCGGGGCTGCCGTTGGCGGCCAGTTCCTCCACGCCCAGGACGCGGAGGCAGACGTAATTCACACCCAGGTAGAGCACCGTCACGCCCGCGACGCCGAGGAGCAGGCCACGCGGCAAGGTCCGTCGGGCGTCGCGAACCTCGGCCGCCATAAACGTCGTCGTGTGCCAGCCGCCGTAAGCGAACAGGACCGGCACCAGGGCTGCGGCCAAGGCGGGCACCATCCACCACGCTCCGGAAGTCTTACCGACCTGGCCGCCGGATTGCCCGCCCGACGGCAGCGCAACGAGCAGGCCGCAGGCGATCAGGACAACGATGGCAAGGACTTTGAGCATCATGAAGAGGTTCTGCGCCGTGCTTGCGGTGCGGACTCCCAGGCAATTGACGGCCGTCAAGATGGCGATAGCGACGGCGGCGATGACCTTGCCGGCCAGCGTGTCGCCCGCCGCCGCGCCGGCGGTCTCGACCGGCCAACCGCCGAGGAGGGCCGGGAAGAGATTTCCCAATTCCATGAAGTAGCGTGCGAAAACCACGGCCACCGACGCCATCCCGCCGGACTGAATGACCCAGAGGAGGCACCAGCCGTACAGAAAGGCGACGACGGGATGGTACGCCTCGCGCAGGAACGCGTATTGCCCTCCGACGTGGGGGCGCCGCCGGACCAGGTCCGCGTACACAAGGCTGCCCGCCAAGCTAACCGCCCCGCCCAGAACCCACGCGATTAGGACGAGTTCGGGCGTATGCACGACCTTGGCGACGTCGTGCGGGACCACGAAGATGCCGGCCCCGATCACGCTGCCCATGACCAGCATCGTGATGTCGAACAGGCTGAGCGCCCGGGCCAGCGTCGGGGCACCCGTAGGGGCATTGTCCGGTCTGGGGATTTCGGCGGGAACCAGCTTCGGGTCCAAGGTTGCCTCAGGACAGGGGCCGTGTTGCGTTTTGCGGGGGCCGCGGTTTCCCCGGCGACCGGCCAGATACGGTGACAGCGTACGGCGTTACGTTGATTGATGCGACCGATGCGCGCAACGCTCCCAAGATTGTGTCAAATCGGATGCGAGGATCTCTTCGGACTCTTCCTAACCGGACTTTGGGGGCGGCGAAGGCAGTCCTTGTTCTTTCGACGGTGCAGACAACACCAGGTTCTCTTAGCAGAACGAAGCTCGCGACATGACAAGTCCAGCGCAGGGCCTTGGGCATGCCGCCCGCCCGCGCGACAGGGGGGCAAAGCACCTAGAGTTGGTCGATTGCGTCGATCTGCGGCTTGATGTTGTCTACATAGAACTCATACGCAGGCTTGCCTTTCACGCTGAATGACGTGATCTTTTCAAGCGGGCCGTCCGAGCCGCCAACCCCGGTGGGAATGTATTTAAGCGCGACCTCTCCCGCGCGTACGCCGCATGCTGGGAAATTCGGCGCGACCTCCTCGTTGTAATAGGGCCAAATGCCATTGATGCCTTCGGCTGGATCAAACCCTTGCGCAATTGCCATCGCAAGATAGCTTGGACTGATGAAGTCCTCCATGACACCGTTGGCGTGCTCGACGTTGTCGGCGAAAACGGTTTCTGGAAGGAACTGAACAATGCCGTCGTCGTAGTCTTGCAGGCTCAGCGTGACGTCGATGACTTCGAATGGCGGGGCATACACCCATTTATGGCCATATTGTTTTCCGGAACCGTCTGGAACGTCGAGAGGCCAGAACCAGAAGGGCTTACGGTTTGCCTCGGGCGGAAATGTGATCTTAAGGGAGCCACGGACCACGAAGTTCCAGATGCCATGAAGGTCAAGGATTCGAGCGAGGGTCATTGAGGTGTCGATACATCCCCCGAGACGTTTTTCCTCCACTAGCCCGGCGTGAAGGCCGTTTGCTGCGACCTGGATGATCTTGCGAGACTTCTGGAGGTATGGGCGATCGTAGGCTCGGAGACGAACAAAACGACCATAGCGTTCGAGGAATTCCGGCTCGGCCCGTTCACGTTCCAAGAAGTTTGGATGGTCGCAAAACCCTGGCTGTTCTGTTGGGATTTGGAGCCTGTCGAATTCGGCTAAGAGAGCCCTGAGCTTGTCCTTCTTTTTCGCCATGCCCACCTTCCGTTATCCGAGGGGCGAGAACTCGTTATTTTACCGCCCGAATACGATCGCTCATATTGTTCTGCCGTGCGCCTACAACGAGGCGCGCTGAGGGGACGGAGAGGCCGATGGCAATCCAGTTGGTCGCACAAATCGGAGACGCCGGTCCCTCATTGCCTTTCTTGATAGGGCCTCCCGGGAAAGCAGGTTCAGCCCCTCTGAATTTCATAGTCGACACCGGCGCTTCGCATACGTTTATCGCAATCTCGGTCTTGGAGAAACTTTGCATCAAGCCGCTGGATGAGAAGAACGCTCCCACGCAGCGGCCCGATGGCGGAGTCGTCAAAAGCCAGAAATATCGGATCAGTCTGTGGACGCTTGATGGAATTGCGATCAATGAGGATTTTGTCGCACGATCTGCGCGTCCATACGGCTGCTCCGGTCTGATCGGGCAAGACATCCTCAGCAAGTGCATCATGGTGCATGACGGCCTTCAGAAAATCGCGACGCTTTTCTTTCCCGACGTCAAAGCCTAATTGTCATTTTTGCGGCCGCAAGAGAAGGGGGCGCGCCGCGGAAGCCAAGGTTGTCACCCTAAAGCAAAGCCGCGTTAAAGGGGTCACGATCGACGTAGCGGAAAACTTTGTTTTCCACTATTGACTTGGGTGCGGGACGTCGGCGGGAGTCGCACCTGTTGTGCCCGACGTTGCCGCAACCATGCCAGATCGCGCTGAGCAATTCAAATAGCCTTCGTCGAGAGCATTCCCGCACGACATGATCATTCACCTCATCGACGGCACTTACGAGTTGTTTCGCCACTATTACGGGCTGCGGCGTCTCCCATCGAAGGGCCTGCCGTTCGGGGCCGTCGCGGGCGTCCTGGGAACGGTCATCCAGATGCTCGAAGAGGGCGCGACGCACATCGGCGTCGCCACGGATCAGATCATCGAATCATTCCGCAACGAGCTCTGGCCAGGCTACAAAACCGGGCTGGGCATTGATCCCGCGCTCTACGCGCAGTTCGTGCCGCTCGAGCAGGCGCTTGTCGCAATGGGCGTCGCGACGTGGCCGATGGTCGAACTCGAGGCCGACGACGCCTTGGCATCTGCCGCGCATGTTGCGGCGCAGGATCCCGCGGTCGACAAAGTTTGCATCTGGACTCCGGACAAGGACCTCGCCCAGTGCGTCTCAGGGGCGCGCGTTGTGCAGGTCGATCGCCGGAGCGGGCAGATTCGCGACGACGCGGGCGTGCGCGCGAAGTTCGGAGTCGCGCCGTCGCACATCGCCGACTACCTCGCGCTCGTCGGCGACGCGGCGGACGGTTATCCTGGGGTTCCGAAAATCGGAGCCAAGACGGCCGCAAGCTTGATCACGCGCTACGGTGCCATCGATCAGTTCCCGCCGCACGTCCTCGGCAACCGTCTGGAGCGGGCGCTGCTCTTTAAGAAACTGGCGACGCTGCGGACCGACGCGCCGCTCTTCACCGACGTCGAGGCGCTGCGCTGGCGTGGAGCGACGGACGCGTTCGCTCGCACGGCCGAGCAGATCGGTGCACCGGGCCTGATAACTCGCATTGCCAAATTGACGCCCACGGCCTAAAGGGCGTCCCCGGCTTATTGGCACCAACCGCACCAAATAGCCTCTCGTGCTCCAGTCCAACACAACCGAAGCTGTGAGCCCTCTGAGACTCTGTCATGTATCGCCAAAGCCACCGTTTGATTGATACGACCGATCCGCGCAATGCCGCCAAGACGGTGTCAAATCGGATGCGAGGATCTTTCCGGACTCTTCCTAACCGGACTCGCGGGCGGCGAAGGCAGGCCTTGTTGTTCGACGGTGCGGATAACACCAGGTTCTCGATGAAGAACTCCATCATCCGCGGCCGAGAGATCCCGGAGTGGCCGCGATCCGGCCCGATTTGCACCTCGAAACTTTTCCCCGCCTGCTGCAAGGCCTGGATCAGTTGCAGCGAGTTCGACGGGTGGACGTTGTTGTCCGCCGTGCCGTAGTAGAGCATCAGTCGGCCCTTCAAGTCCTTGGCGTGGACCACCGCGCTGCCCGCGTCGTAGCCCGCTTTGTTGGACTGGGGTAGGCCCATGTACCGCTCCGTATAGATCGAGTCGTAGAGCCGGTAGTCGGTGACCGGCGACGACGCACATGCGGCCCGGAACACGTTCGGGTGCCGCAAGAGGCACATGACGGACGCGTACCCGCCGTACGACGTGCCGTAGATTCCGACGCGGGCCTTATCCAGATACGGCCGGTTCCACAGCGACTTCACCCCAGCCGCCTGATCGTCGATCTCGACGACCCCGAGCTTGCCGTAGATCGCGTCGAGGAACTTCTTCCCGCGCCCGCCCGCGCTGCGCGAGTCGAAGGTCGCGACGAGGAACCCGTACTCGGCCAACGTCTGGGGGGAGGAGTACGTCTCCCGCGCGGCGTTGGTCTGCGGCCCCGCGTACACCGAAACCAGCAGTGGGTACTTCTTTGAAGGGTCGAAGCTCGACGGGAAATACAAGAGACCGAAGAGGTCGCTGACCCCGTCCGCAGCCTTGAATGTGACCAGTTCGGCCGGGCGCAGCCCGAGTTTCTTGAACCGCGACAGGTCGCTCCGGGCGAGGTCGGCAATGACCTTGCCCTCGGCCCTGAAAAGCTTGCTGGCGGGCGCGGCATCGTGGGTCTGCATGACACTGACGAACGACTTCCCGTCCGGGGCGAAATCGACCGTGTGGTGGTAGGCCGGGTCCGTCAGGCGGGTATCGCCCTTGCCGTCGAGGCCAACCCGGTGCAGTTGCAGCTTCATCGGATTATCGCCGCTGTGGGCCGTGTAGTAGAGCAACCCAGCGCCCTCGTCGATGTGAACGACGTCCGCTACCTCGAACGGGTGGTTCGTCAACGTCGTCAGGAGCTTGCCCGAAAGGTCGTAGAGGTAAAAGTTCCGCCAGCCCGTCCGCTCGGAAGACCAGACGAATCGGCGGTTGTCCTTGAGGAACCGCATTGCCGGCATGTTCTCGACCCAGCTCGCCGGCCATTCCTCGCGGACGATCACGCGGCACTTCCCGGTCGCCGGGTCGGCCGCCACAAACTCCATCGCGTTCTGCTTCCGGTTCGTCCGGTTGAAGAGCAGCTCTTTGCCATCTGCGGACCACGAGACGTGATAGACGTAATGCCCGATCGAGTCGTTGGTAAAGGGCGCGCCGTCGCGGACGTCGAGCCGAGTCAATTTCTTGCTCGCCAGGTCATAGATGAACAGATCGACCACCGGGTTCGGCGCGCCGGGCTTCGGATACGGTTCGGCATCGAGCCGCGTCATCAGCGCGGTCTGGTCGAGCGCCAGGAAGTAATCGGACACCTTCGACTCGTCGAATCGGTAGAACGCAATCTTCTTGCCGTCTGGCGACCACCAGATCGCGGTCCGCTGCTCCAGTTCCTCGCCGTACATCCAACTGGCGGAACCGTTCTTGATCCGGTTCTTCTCGCTCCCGTCGGTGGTGATCGGCATTTCGATCAGACCTTTGGCATCGGAGATCCAAAGGTTCCGGTCGCGGTAAAACGCCTTGAACTGGCCATCAGGGGAGGGGCTTGAAGTGGCTTGACGACCACGGCCGGCGGCGGCGCCGCCCCGTCCGCCGCGTTCACGGCCACGACCGCCGTTCCTTCCGCCCGCGAACCGCCCTCTGCCGGGTCCGGAGCCTGGTCTGTCCTTGCCGCCGTCCTTCGGCTCGGGCATGGCTTCCGATTTCCCGGTCGCGACGTCGATTCGGATGCGCTTGCCGTCGTGGCGGTATTCCAGCGCTTTCCCGCCATCTTTCCACGTGACGAACATAGCCCCCGACTTGACCGCGCCGGGGAGTTGCTTGGCCATCTTCTCATAGTTCTCGTACCCCGGCATGGACGGCAGCCGGTCCTGGGCACTCAGACCGCCACAGGCAGCCACCACGGCAATGCCGCATAGCAGCGAATCGAATAAACCACGACCGGATGTCTTCACGGCGAGTCTCCGGCAGAATGACGTGATGGGTGCCGCTCGGGAGTGCGGGCGGTTGATCCGTCGATGATTCCATGCGGTACAGACGACGTCAAATGAGAAATAGGGTAGCTCCAGCAACCCGATGCGCACGCATCTCGCACTAAACCTTGATCTGCGGCAATTGTGCCCGACGTTGCCGCAACCATGCCAGATCGCGCCGAGCAATTCAAATCGCCTTCGTCGAGAGCATTCCTGCACGACATGATCATTCACCTCATCGACGGCACTTACGAGCTGTTTCGCCACTACTACGGCCTGCGGCGTCTCCCATCGAAGGGCCTGCCGTTCGGGGCAGTCGCGGGCGTCCTGGTAACGGTCATCCAGATGCTCGAAGAGGGCGCGACGCACATTGGCGTGGCCACGGATCACATCATCGAATCATTCCGCAACGGTCTCTGGCCAGGCTACAAGACTGGGCAGGGTATTGAGCCTGCGCTGCACGCGCAGTTCGTGCCGCTCGAGCAGGCGCTTTTAGCAATGGGCATCGCGACGTGGCCGATGGTCGAACTCGAGGCCGACGACGCGTTGGCATCTGCCGCAAATATTGCGGCGCGGGACCCCCTGGTCGATAAGGTCTGCATCTGGACTCCGGACAAGGACCTCGCCCAGTGCGTATCAGGCGCGCGCGTTGTGCAGGTCGATCGCCGGAGCGGGCAGATTCGCGACGACGCGGGCGTGCGCGCGAAGTTCGGTGTCGCGCCGTCGCACATCGCCGACTACCTCGCGCTCGTCGGCGACGCAGCGGACGGTTATCCTGGGATTCCGAGAATCGGAGCCAAGACGGCCGCAAGATTGATCACGCGCTACGGTGCCATCGAGCAGTTCCCCCCGCGCGTCCTCGGCAACCACCTGGAGCGCGCGCTGCTTTTTAAGAAACTGGCGACGCTGCGTACCGACGCGCCGCTCTTCACCGACGTCGAGGCGCTGCGCTGGGGCGGAGCGATGGACGCGTTCGCTCGCACGGCCGAGCAGATCGGTTCACCAGGCCTCATAACGCGCATCGCCAAGTTGTCGGCCACGGCGTAAGGGCGTCGCCGGCGCGACACAGGTTCAAATCCTGTCGTCCCGACTTGATTGGACAAGAAGCCCTTCGGCGAGAACGTCGAAGGGCTTTCTCATTAACACGAGAGGAGATCCTGTTTTCATTGCTTTTGCGGCTTCGCATCGAGAAAGTCGTTCACCATCGGGACGATGACGGGCATGCGAAACAGCAGCGTGACGTGTGTCGTGTCGGGCAATATGGCCAATCTCGATTCTGAGCGCGGCCGCATGTCGCCGTGAATCTCGCCGCCCTTCAGGCGGAACATTTCCGCGATATGCTCGAGCCGTATGCCATCGGCATCCCCATGGATGAAGAACATCGGCGCCTTGGTGGCCTTGAGCTTGTCGGCGCCGAAGTCGTCCGGCTTCGAAGCCATCGCGATGAGGTGCTTGACGAAGTCCGGGAATCCGTTCGGTGTCGGGCTCAGTTTCTTGTACTCGGCGTCGATGGGCGAGCCTTTGAAGGCTTCCGCCGTGAGTTTGGGAATTGCGTCGCGTGCTTCTTTGACCGCGCCGTCACTGCGGAACATGGACGAAATGACGACCACCTTTCGCACTTTGTCCGGATGGCGAATCGCACACTGCATCGCGACGCCGCCGCCCATGCTGTAGCCGATCAAGTCCGCGCGCGGGATCTTGAGGTAATCGAGCAGCGCCGCCACATCGTCAGCGAGGTTTGCAGAGCTGATATCGCGGTCGATGTCGGCCGTGCGCCCGTGGCCCTGCATTTCGACGGCAATCACTTGCCGCGTTTTGGAAAGTTCTTCGATCCACCCGGTCCAGTTGTTTGTGACGGTCATGAACGCGCCGTGGAGCAGCACCACAGGCTCGCCACTCCCGTGGATTTCGTAATACATTTTGAGTCCGTTGACGGGCGCGTAGCCCGTCGTCGGTGATTGCTGCGCCGACGCGACGGCCGGCATCAGCATCGTCACGAGAAAAGCGATTGTCTTCATGATTGGTCCCTGGAAACTTGGAATGGGCGACTGTCCCTCAAGTAAGTCGAATGGTGATCTTCGAAATCGTCCGCTGCGAGCACGATCGATGCCGTCGTTATCTGCCGAGACGGATCTGGCAACGTGTTAGAACAAAATCGCCACGATTTTCACCCTTCATCCGTCACTCTCACATTTCAACCAGCACTCCGTCGAGCAGCTTGTAGCTCATCTCCATACCGTCGGTCATGCCGGTTGAAAACGCCGCGTCGCGGTCGGCCTTCGAGGCGAACCTGATCGTGGTTGTCACGTTTGTGATGCCGTTGGTCTCCTGGAAGGTGACGGTGATGATCGACGGCTCGCCCCCCATGGAAACGCCCAGGTCTCCGGCATCGAAGAGTTGCGTATGCACGATTTTCGCGTGCGGCGTGACCTCCAGAACCTCGCCGGTGAATCCGAACTCCTGGCCGTTCTCGTCGCTGCGCCAGCGCCAGCGATACTTTCCGCCGACGCGCATGTCCATCTCGCAGACAGGCATCGACCAACCGGGGGGGCCGCCGCACCAACGACGCATCAGGTCCGGTTCCATGTAGGCCCGCCACACCAGTTTGACGGGTGCATCGAAGCTGCGCTTTACCAACACTTCTGTATCTGACGGCAGACTTGCTTCCGCGGGTTTCATTTCTTTCGATCCCTTTTCTCGGCTTGTTTCAACTCAGCCAGGAGTGCGTCGAGCCGCTTGTAGTTGCCTTCCCAAATTTCCTGCACCTGTTCCAGCCAGTCGGTGACCGACTTCAATCGCTGGGGCACCAGCTTGCAGGGCCGCAACTGCGCCACTTTGCGACGCGAAATCAGCCCGGCCGATTCCAGCACCTTCAAGTGCGAGGAGATCGTGGGTTGTGTCAGCGAGAAGTGGCCCACCAGGTCGGACACCGATGCCTCACCACGGGCCAGACGCACGACGATTTCGCGTCGGGTGGGATCGGCAAGAGCAGCAAAGGCTTTGTCCAGTTGGATCATTTAAATAGATTATCGTCTATATAGATGGATGTCAATGTAACGGCGAATTGCACCTTCGGAAATCTGGGTGTGACCGCTTCCGAGCGGGTGCCCTGGCGGCAGCTTGGGCCGCCCGTGCTGACCGACACGTCAGTTAATCGCGGACTGAACGTTCGGAACTCGAGATTCTGTCGATGAGGCGACTTACTTCGTCGCGAGGATTATCGTGGACCGCTTCGTCCAATTCGAACCCGGCACTCGACATGTGTGCGCGGAGCATCCTCCTGACAAATTCCCACACGGCCAAGCATTCCAGTTCGTTGCTCGTGTCGATGATTTGATCAAGAACCTGAAATAGCCGGTCGTAGCCCTCGGGGTGAGTTTCGGATTGTCTGCGGCCCAGGAACACATTGAAGATCGTCAGCCACAGAAGAGCCAGTGCGGTTCCGAGAAGGGCGCCCATTCTGTCAACGTTTCGCTGGCCGAAGTCTGTTAGCCATTCCGCCGCAAATCGGTCAGCCTCTTTTTCCTGTTCGATCGAACGTAGCCCCACTTCGCCAGTGTGCCCCAGCTTCAAGTGACCAAGCTCGTGAAGCAGAATCGCAGAAAAGGCGAACTCGTAGAGACGCGTACCAAGCTTTAGATCCGCCTCGCTCGTCTCGGCAACCAGCTCCTTCGGGAAATCCTCCCCAGTTGGTCGAAGGACGTGCCCTGCCGGTAGCTCGACTCCCAAGTGCCCCTGGAGGTCGAGGCCGACGACCCAATTCAGCATTTTGTATGCGAGCGCCACCAATCGATCTTGCGCCGAACCAGTTTCTTTAATCGCGGACAAAATCACCGCAGCGGCGCAACAGTGAACGTGGAGTCGCTTCGCACATTTGACTCCAACGATGATCTGATTTGGTTGACCAGGCAGCGCCTGAAAGCGAATTCGGTCTGACTCGCGATCAACCAGGCAAACGGGCTGCAAATCGTCCAGCAGCGAGTTCATCTCCACAGACCGATTTTGTGACACGGATAGCAATAGCTTTCGCATGTCGTGGTCGTCGATTTGTTCAAGCTGTGCCATTGCCAACGAACCTTCATTAAGTCCCTGGACGATCCGCGGGGTGGCTGGGACCGCTTTGCCGGCTGGGCCTTCCTTTTGGGGCTCGCGCGGCCCGGGCGGTTCCGCGATCTGGATGGGCTGCGGCCCGAGGACATCGACCAGTGTTTCCCTTGTCTTTCCACGGATGAAGAAATGACACGTGTTCGCGGGCGATTGGATGGGTGGTTCACACTCCGTCCAATCCGGGCCTGGATGGATGCCCCACGTGTCAACCACGGGACCGGTCTGAGTTCCAACGAATTGACCGTCCGTTAGTGAATACGTCCCGTTAAGAAGGTGGGCCTCGGCCTTAGCGACCCATGTGCGCCACCTGCCCCCAAGCCGAACCTTTAGCGGGTTCACCGCCGCATTGGGATGTTTCAATTCAACATCCACGATCCAGGGTGCCGGAACTCCTCCCTGAGCCTTCGTGGTCCCAAGTGACTCTTCGATGCAGTGCTCGTAGATCGTGCAAAGCACATCGAGAGCGATTTCCTGCATGTTGCCGACGAGGACTGCGGCATTAAATAGATCTGACCAGTCAGTTAACCGCCAGACAGGATCCGGACGCTCGACGAAGATCAAAGATCCCTGATTTCGCGAACAGTAGCTACTGCTGAAAAAAAGCACTTCCGGAATCTCAGGAGGCTGATTCGCATAAAGACGGCAGCAGGAAAACCCCAGCACTTTTGCTTTGTCGATCGCTTCTTTCGTGAACCCCGTTCTGGCGTAAATTACGCCCTTGTTCGCGCGGGAAGCGATGAACTCGCCATTGAATGCGTCGATGTCCTGTTCATCGATGCGATCCGCCGTGAACTTGCAACTGACCAGCACTTTGATTGGAAACAACCGGCAGAGCGTGCCTTCGATCCAAACGTCCCGTTGGCGCGGCTTGCCAGTGTGCAGATCCGGAGTCTTAGCGTCATGCGTCACCTTAGCGCTTGGGTCGAGGGCGCGCAAAAACTCGGCAACGGCAATCTCGAACTGCTTCCACTCGGGGATGGCTTGGTCGTCCACGTTCACCTCGTTCTGCTGCCAATTGTCCCTCGGCCGTTGTTCAAAGCAAGACGAATAGGGACGCGACGGGTGGCATGCCCACGGTTCAGCGTGGGCATGTTCCCAACTGCAGCTGTGTGTCCACGCAGATTAGGGATCGAGGAGGAAGCCGGCAGCGGGAATGGTTCGCTACCGCGAGCATCGGACATGCCCACTCAAAGCCGTGGGCATGGCACCCGGCGCACGTGATCCGGTTTCCGGGTGGGGATTGCATTTCGGATTTTTGGGTGTGAGCTGTCGCCTTGCGGCACTCTTTTGAAACCGGCAAAATGACTTTCGTGATCCGAGTTCAAATCTAGTCGTCCCGACTGATTCGCAAACTCGAATCCCGTCGTTGGTTGCGCGTGCAACGGGCGACGGGATTTGAACTATCTGCATTGCCAGGAAGACAATTTTTTCAAGGGCGTCCAATGAAAGTGTTCGTCAAAGAATTCAAGGTGGACATGGAGGTCAAGTCTGCCGGAATCGAATTTGAGGTGCGAACACCTGATGATTCATCCCAACTAGGCGATTGCTATGTGACAATGACTGGACTCGTCTGGTGTGACGGCAAGACGTCAAAGGCGAACGGAGTTAAAGTGTCGTGGTCGGAGTTGCAGACCCTCCTCTCGTCTGAGAAGTCGCTCAAGGCGGCGATCTATGCCGCAAAGCACGCTTGAAACTGCGGTTAGGACCAAATCGGTGAGGGTCATCGTCTTTCATTCGTTGTATGGTATTTAATTGCGATTGGTTGACGAGGATCGATCGTAACCCCACATTCCCAGTCCCTGACGCCGGCCAGAAAAAGCTCAATAGCCGTCCGTTGTCCCGACCGCGTCGTGAACACAAATCCCGCTAGTGGTTGTGAAAGCGACTGTTGGTGGGATTGAACTTTTCAGCGTCTGGCGTATATCAGCGGCACTCCGGTGATCGACACCGGAGCACATTCAAGGCGGTTCCTCATCTGAGAGACCACTTCGACTGGCTGTCGAAACTCTGTGACTTCCTGCCCATCGCAACGACGGAGCTGCGTCCCCTGTCGCCTTTGCGGGGGTGCCGGGATTGACCCTTGCCATTGGTCGGGGCCGTCCATCATTCTTACGGGGACCGTTCGTGCACCGATGCTCTTGCTGTTAGGACTCCTCATGGACCGTCTCACCGTGCTCGTCGCCGGCTTGACCTTGTTTGGAGCTACGACAATCGTGTTCGCCGATGGCAAACAGCCGATGACCGTGGACGACCTGTTCGCCTTCAAGCGCGTGGCCGACCCGCAAGTCAGCCCCGACGGCAAGCTGGCCGCCTACGCCGTGACCAGCGTCGACCTGGCTGCCAACAAGACCTCGTCGGCCATCTGGGTGGCCTCGACCGAAAAGGGCGAGCCGCGCCAGCTCACCAACGTCCCCGGCAAAAAGGACAGCAACCCGCGCTGGAGCCCGGATGGCAAAAAGATCCTGTTCCAGTCGAACCGCTCGGGCGAATCGCAGCTCTGGGTCATCGACCTGTCCGGCGGCGAGGCGAAGCAGCTCACCACGATCAGCACGGGCGCGGAGAGCGCCATTTGGTCGCCCGACGGCAAGCAGATCGCCTTCGTGTCGGCCATCTACCCGGAGTTCTCCGAGAAGCCGTTCCAGGAGAGCGACGCCGCCAACAAGAAGCGCAAGGAGGAGATCGAGAAGAACCCGGTCAAGGCCAAGGTGTTCACCAAGCTCTTCTACCGCCATTGGGACTCGTACGTCGAGGACAAGCGGCAACACCTGTTCGTCGTGTCCGCGGACGGCGGCGATCCGAAGGACGTGACACCCGGCGACCGCGACTCCTACCCGACCTCGACGACGTTCGCCACAGGCGAGAATTTCACCTTCAGCCCGGACAGCAAGTATCTGATCTTCACGGCCGTCCCGGCCACCGACGAGGCGTGGAACACGAACTACTCGATTTGCCGCGCGCCGGTGACGGGCGGCAGCAAGGACTGGGAGTGCCTGACGAGTGATAACAAGGCTGCCAGCAGCGGCCCGCTGTTCTCGGCCGATGGCACGCAACTCGTTTTCCGGGCCCAAAAGCGGCCGGGTTACGAAGCCGACCGCTGGGAATTGATGCTGGTCGAGACCGACCCGAGCGGCGGCTTCAAGGGCAAGCCGCGGAGCATTACGCCGGACTTCGACGGCGGCGTGGATGAGTTCGTCTGGGCCGGCGGTGACCGGCTTTACTTCACCGCAGACGCCGACGGCTCGCGGCCGATCTTCACCGTGAACACGCGCGGCGAGGTCCGCCGCGGAGAGGCCGCTGGCATGCAAGGGTCGCTGTCGACCAGCCACGACGGCAGCGTGCTCGTCTACTCCGGCTCGGCGCTGAATCGGCCGCCCGAAGTCTTCGTCACGTCCAACCCGGCCGGCAGCGACGCCCGCAACATCAGCGAGGCGAACAAGGAGCTGCTTGCCAAGCTCGACCTGCCCCGGCCGGAGAGCGTGAAGGTCAAGGTCGAGGGGGGCGACATGCAAATGTGGGTGCTGAAGCCGCCGGGCTTCGACCCGTCCAAGAAGTGGCCGCTGGCCTACCTGGTGCACGGCGGCCCGCAGGGGGCTTGGGAAGATGGCTGGAGCTACCGCTGGAACCCGGAGGCGTGGGCGGCGCAAGGGTACGTGGTTGCCCTGCCCAATCCGCGGGGCTCGACCGGCTTCGGCCAGAAATTCGTCGAAGAAATCAGCGGCGACTGGGGCGGCAAGTGCTTCGACGACCTGATGCGGGGCGTCGAGTATTTGGAGTCCCTCCCCTACATCGACAAGAGCCGCATGGCCGCTGCGGGCGCGTCGTTCGGTGGCTACATGATGGACTGGTTCCAGGGGCACACGGACAAGTTCAAGACGCTCATCACCCACTGCGGCGTCTACAACTTCGAGAGCATGTACGCCACCACGGAGGAGATCTGGTTCGACGAGTGGGAGCACGGCGGCCCGCCCTGGGGCCCGAACCCCTCGTCCTACGAGAAGCACTCGCCGCACAAGTTCGCCAAACATTTTAAGACGCCGATGCTCATCATCCACAACGACCTGGACTTCCGCGTCCCGGTCAGCGAGGGGCGGCAGCTGTTCACGACGCTGCAGCGGCTGAAGGTGCCGAGCAAGTTCATCAATTTCCCCGACGAGGGCCACTGGGTGTCGAAGCCGGCCAACAGCGCCTTCTGGCACCGCGAGGTGTTCGCTTGGCTGAAGAAGTACGCGCCGCCGGGGGGGAAAGCCGATAAAGAAAGCCGATAAAGCGACAGGCGCATTTGAGATATGCTCCTGTCCCCTTAAAGAGGGTGCTCTCGTCCGCTTCGCTGATCTCAAGCGGAAAGAACTGCGTCCCCTTAGATTTTTCCCGGATTTTTCCCGAAAAGGTCTGCATCTGGACTCCAGACAAGGACCTCGCCCAGTGCGAATCAGGCGAGCGCGTCGTGCAGGTCGATCGCAGGAGCGGGCAGATTCGCGATGAGGCCGGCGTGCGCGAAATTCGGTGTCGCGCCCTCGCACATCGCCGGCTCTTTCGCGCTCGTGCGGAGCCAAAACGGCGGCAAGATTGATCACGCGCTACGGTGCGATCGATCAGTTCCTGCCGCACGTCCTCGGCAACCACCTGGAGCGCGCGCTGCTCTTTAAGAAACTGGCGACGCTGCGTACCGACGCGCCGCTCTTCGCCGAAGTCGAGGCGCTGCGCTGGTGCGGAGCGACGGACGCGTTCGCTCGCGAGGCCGAGCAGATCGGCGCACCGGGCCTTATCACACGCATTGCCAAATTGACGCCCACGGCGTAAGGGCGTCGCCGGCCTATTGGCACCGAGTGCACCAAATAGCCTCTCGTGCTCCAGTCCAACACAACCGAAGCTGTGAGCCCGATGAGAATCTGTCGTGTATCGCCAAAGCCGCCCGTTTTTCGGGAACCGCGTTAAACGACCGATTTGCGCTGAGGCGAAGTCGCCGGGAAGAAATACTACTATCGTCAAGGTGCCCCTGTGCGCTCCCCCAGATAAACCTGTTCCTTGCCCGCGTGGTTATCCCGAATTACGTGACCGGAATCGAGCTGTTCGTGGACGGCGGCATGGCCCAGGTGTAACTCGGTCCTTGATGCGACCAATGACAAATGGTTTTAGAAGGTGAGTCCGATGTCACAGGTGTGGCTGATTACCGGGAGCTCTCGGGGCCTTGGACGCGCACTCGCGGATGCAGTGCTCGCTGCTGGCCACATGCTCGTTGCAACGGCGCGTAATCCAGCGCAACTCGCCGATCTGATCGAGCGGTATGGCGACCAGGTGCGAACCGTTGCGCTTGACGTGACCAACGAGCAGGCGGCCGTCGATGCCGTCGCCGTAGCGACAAAGGCATTTGGGCGGCTCGACGTGCTCGTCAACAATGCGGGGTATGGCGACATCAGTCCTATCGAAGACACAAGCCTCGACGAGTTTCGTGCGCAGATTGAGACGAATCTCTTCGGCGTAATCAACGTCACCAAGGCCGCGCTTCCTCTCATGCGGGAGCAACGGGCTGGTCATATCCTTCAGTTCTCCTCAGTTGGAGGCCGAATAGGGCCGGTGGGCCGCGCCCCTTATGCAGCCGCCAAGTGGGGAGTCGAGGGCTTTTCCGAAGTGCTCTCCAAAGAGGTCGGACCGTTCGGTGTTAAAGTGACGATCATCGAGCCGGGTGGTTTCCGAACCGACTTCGCAGGCTCCTCGACGGCGATCCGCGAGGGACGTCCCGAGTACGATTCCACGGTAGGCAAAACAGCGCGGTTCCAGCGCGACTATAACGGCAAGCAACCCGGCGATCCCGCCAAAGCTGCTGCCGCCGTTCTCCACATCGCAAGCCTGAACGATCCGCCGCTCCGTTTGTTGCTTGGCAGTGACGCAGTGCATTTTGTGGAACAGAATGATCTCGCGAAGATGGAATCCGACCGAAAGTGGAAGGACCTGAGCGTCTCCACGGACATCGAACCAGAGACGCGAAAAGAGGGACAGTCTCAATAGTCTCGTAAGTCTCGTAGGACACCGTCCAACCATAATTGGCAGCCACAACGGCGAGCTTCGCGGCCAAGAAGTGGCAATCTCGGACAATCGATGTCGGTCTTAATCTCCTATTAAGCTCGCGGACTTGATGCCGGACGTCGTGCTGCGGCGGTCTCATGATTCCAGTAATATCCGGTGCTCGGCGCCCTCTTGTGGCGCCGGCAAGGTATTCGCGAGCACTTCTTTTCCAAACACACTTCGCAAAGGACCGAGCCGCATGATCGGCGAGTCGACCCGTAAATCGATCGGAATCGCGTGGCTCGTCGTCGGCGTTTCGGCGGCCTTGCTTCAGGCTGATGATTGGCCGCAGTTTCGTGGACCGCAGAGCGACGGCGTGGCCGCCACGACTATCCCGAGCGAGTGGGGGACCAGCATCAACGTGCTCTGGAAAACGAAAATCCCGGGGCTCGGCTGGTCGTCGCCCATTGTGTGCGGCGACAAAGTCTTCGTGACCACCGCCAGCACCGAGAACCAGGCGCGGCCGTCCCGTGGGTTCGGTATGGGCGGCCCGGGCGGTCGCGGCGGCGGCCGGCGCGGCGGATTTCGCGGCGGTCCGGGCGGACCCCCGCAGCCCGGCGTGCTCTTGCCTCCGTTTCTCGAGGACCGGCTTGAGCCGTCCGACGCGCAGAAGAAGCAACTCCACGAGCTGCAAAAAGAAGTCGACGCCGAGCTCGCCAAGCTGCTCACCCCAGAACAACAAAAGACGCTCAAAGCGCCGCCGGAAGAAGACGAGGCTCCTCGGTTCCGTCGGCCGGAGCCGGGACGCGTCCTGCCCGCGGCGGACGTCGAGCGTCTGAAGCTGACCGACGCCCAGAAGAAGCAGCTCGACGACTTCCAGAAGACCACCACCGGCAAGCTCGAAAGGATTCTGAACCAGGAGCAGAAGGGTCAGTTGCAGGCGCTGCGTGAAGGCCCCGGAGGCGGGCGCCGCGGCGGACGCGGAGGCCGAGGCGGTGGAATGGGCCGGGGCATGGGCGAACGGATCCCCAACGCCGTCTATCACTGGCAAATCGTCTGCCTCGATCGCAACACGGGCAAAGTCCTGTGGGACAAGCACGCGCTCGACGGAAAACCACGCACCGCCATCCAACAGAGCAATACTTACGCAACCGAGACGCCGGTCAGCGACGGCCGCCGCGTCTTCGCCTATTTCGGCATGCACGGGCTCTACTGCTACGACTTTGACGGCAAGGAACTTTGGAAGAAGGATTTCGGATCGTTCCCCACGGTGATGGGCCAAGGCCCCGCCAGCTCGCCTGTGCTCGACGGCGAGCGGCTCTACCTCCAAATCGACAACGAGGAGAAGTCATTCTTCGTCGCGCTCAATGCCGAGACGGGCGACGAGCTATGGCGCGTCTCCCGCGACGAGCGCACGAACCACTGCTCGCCCGTCGTGTGGAAGAACGAGGTCCGCACTGAGCTGGTCGCCAGCGGCCACAAAGTCCGCTCCTACGATCCGGCCACGGGCAAAGTTCTCTGGGAATTAGAGATGGGCGGCCGTTGCTACTCGTCACCGGTTGGCGACGCCGAGATGCTCTACGTCGGCTCGGAGCCGGGAATGGGCATGAACGGCGGCGGGGGCGGCGGGCTCTACGCGGTGAAGGCCGGCGCGTCGGGCGACCTCACGCTTAAACAAAACGAGACCTCCAACGCCGGGGTCGCCTGGTCGACGTCGCGCGGCGGTCCCGAAAAGGCGTCACCGCTGATCTACAACGGTCACGTCTACATTCTCAAGAACAACGGCGGCCTCTTGACTTGTTACGACAAAGCGACGGGCAAGCTGCTGTACCGTCATCGCATTCCGGAGGCCGCCGCGTTCTGGACGTCTCCCTGGGCCGCCGAGGGAAAGATTTTCTGCCTCGACGACGCGGGGTCGACGTACGTCCTCGACGCGGGCCCGGAGTTCAAATTGCTCAGCACCAACAAGCTGAGCGAGCAATTCTGGGCCTCGCCCGCCGTCGCCGATGGGTCGATCTACCTCCGCAGCGTCGACAACCTGTATTGCATTCGCGCGAAGGCGGCGAAGAACTAGGTCGTGTCGACATCGAAAAGGGTCGTGACCAGCGCCGCCACGAAGGCAAACCCAAAAAGCTCTTTCGCTTCAATTGAATAGGCCGCAGACACACCAGCTCTCTCGGCCCGATTCGGCGGGCGAATGTCCCTGAAGGCTCGGAGGCAAGTGGTGGGCTAGGCCGGCGTTCCGGGGCTTCCGCTACGCGGAGCGCCCCGGCCACCCGTCCGCTCCCGCGCCGCGGAGAACTGCCTCCGGCCGCTCGCGGTAGTGCTTACTTGGCCGGCTGCAGCTCGACGGAAAGGTCGTTGATCTTCGCGGCCAGGATGAAATCGTTTTCCGACAGTCCGCCGATTGCGTGCGACGAGAGTTCGATCCAGACGTTGCGATAGCCTTCAAGGTGCAGATCGGGATGATGGTCTTCGCTCTCCGCGAGTTGGCCGACGCGTTTGAAAAAATCCAACCCGGCCATGAAGTTCTTTACGGTCCAGTCCTTGCGAATTCGCTTGCCGGCGTGCGAGATCCGCCAACCTGGGAGCTTTTCAAGCTGGGACTTGGCCTCGTCCGGCTGGACCGCTGCCACGCCGCCCTCGCAGGGGGAGCACTTCTTGTGGATGAGTTCGTTCGAGGTTTGAACCGCAATGATGAGATCCTTTCAACGGAGGGAATCCGCACAGGTTTCGTGCGGATTCGCAATCGACAGCCTCAAACAAGGCCCTCGAAGGTTCGCTATTACGGTCGTCCACCGGCCAAAAAAAACCGACGTGGCTGAGCACCCTTGAAGTACTCGACCACGTCGGTTTACTCGTCAACGGGCTCCCCGGCCCAGCCGGGTCGCCCTTTATCTAGTCATCCGACGATGTCTTCTGGAACCGCACGCTTGCCTTGCCCCAGAGACAAACTAATTCTATCGCGCGGAACACCGAAAACACAGGACGCGTGGTGAAGTCATCCTCTGAGTGTCGGGCGCGGGTATCGCGTGCCGGCGCGCGTTGTTTGCAGCGGCCAGCCGGCGGCGGTGTCGGAACTGCAACGCCCGTCGCCGAAGTCTGTGCTGAGGGCAACCCAATCGTGCTGCCGAAGTCGGAGAAGCTCAGACGAGCTTCTCCATCGCACCTATAACGCTCGAAACGCAAGTGGAATTGTCTTCGTCGAATCGATGGCAGGCGTGATCCTGACGACTGAGCCGAAATCTCGACCGCTTTTCGGGACCGCCATCAAACGACCGATGTGTGAGCGGTGAGAACCGATTTGCGACCGGGGACGCTCTCGGTCGGGTGGGTTCGGCGTGCAGGTCGCCGGCAGTCCCGGTGACCCCCGGGGCGTCCAAACGCCTTTTCGAGTTGTTTCCACGCCCATAGAAACACGGGCTCCTCACACCGGCAAAAGCCCGGTAGGCTGGCAATTGGCTCCGTGCTGCGGCCCGAATTGCGGAGGCCGATGCATCGCAGAGTCGCCTAACGAGAATTTAACCGCAGAGCGGTGTGGTCTGGTCACCTTCTTTCACCACGTAGTTGACCACGAGAAAGTTGACCACGTCGCCTGAACGCGACCGCGCAGAGCCAAGATGTCCCAGTGTCAGCACTGAGCCGAGTGCCGTTTGTCGCGCGCCGATGCCCCTCACCTTTCAAATGCTTGAACATCCGTCGTGCGTTTCTGATTGGCGTGAAGCGGGACGTTTCTTTGGAGAACAAATCGCCGATCTTCTCACTGGATGTGGGTGCGGCAGTCGCAAAGCCTAACTTGTGGCTCCCAAAACAGCCAACCGCGACGGTCGCACGTAGGTACTTTGGACAGCCAGGCACGGACGCGGTTGTTCCATCGCGAGCACTTTTGTATCAGGATTTGAAAACCACGTATCGTTACGACCGTCGAAGTGCGGCAATCCGGTTGCGATGTCCTTCGCACGAAGCGGGATGCTTCACACCATCGAACGGTTGCACGAATCCCAATGCAGTGCCGGCCTTACCGGGAATGTAAGAGCCGTCAATCCAGGCTTTCCGATATTCGCGGACGCTCTCCGGCCATAGGGGATGAAGGTGCGGAAAGGTCTCATGCACGGCTTTCGAGTGTTCTAACAGTTCCTTAAAAGTCGGGACTGTCGGATGCTTACAAAAGAACTCGAACAACCAGTCTGTCGATGTCCATGTCTGGCGTGAGTCGGCGAGTGCATGAACTTTGGAGGCCGCGTTCTGGACGACGGCCTGTGCTGCTCGACAGACAGATGACAGGTGCTTTTGCAGTCGTACTCGCAGGGGCTTTATTTTCTGCCGCCGTGTCAGCCAGCCAACGCGATATCGCGCTAACGCGGCATCGTCGAACACATCGCCAACGCGAAAGTATTCGTCCAAAGTTGCGTCTATTTGCTGCTTCGCGGCCGTGGCGTCAACGTCGTGACAGTTGAAAAGAACTGCCACTTCCCTGTTCGTTGTCAGGCCGTGTCGAGTGAAGTTCGAGCTTCCCAATACGCAGTCCCATGCGTCCTCACCGCGCTCGAAGAGGTAGACCTTCGGATGAAACACGTTTGAGTTCGATTCGAGGACGAACTTTACGTTCGGATGCTCTCGAAAGGCATCGATAAACCGAGGATGGGTCTGACAAAAGTGCGTCCCCACGGACAGTTGGGCAATCTTGTCGCGGTGTTCTTTGAGCAACTCGAATGCGGGAAAGCCGTGCGAGGCCCAAGCGACCGCCCAACGAAGGTGAGTGCATTCCCGAATCAACCGGGTGATCGTCTTTTCAATCGAATCGGCCGTAGCTAAGAACTGCATGTTGCACCGTGTGGCCGCGTGGCGTGCGTTCTGACGCAATCAATAGTAAGCGCCGCGAACCCTTCACATTTGCGTCGTCAGACGGTTAGTCGTGCCGCCGGTCACGGATCGCGATGGCCTGTTTTGTCAACTGAGCCAGCGTGCCAACCCAGTCTGCCATTCCCTTTTTGATGTCTTCGACCGGAACTCCCCGAGTTGGATGAGCGAACTCGTTTCTTAGGCGGGTGTACACGGTTTCCATCTTGCTTGCGTCCCTCGGGTCGGGGGTCATCGGCGGAGGCTCAACGCTGTTTTTGTCGATGAATTCCTCGACCGCCTTCTGCTTATCGCCGCACAACATCAAGAGGATGTGATACAAGTGCATGAACTTATCGACCGGGCTGATCGATTGCAGGGCTGATCGCAACAGGCCGAAGTGTCGTTCGCCAGGCATCGCGTTTTCAAGTTCCATTACGACGCTCGCGACCTGGATTCCCCTAACAAATGTGGCCGATTGTCCGAAAACGAAATAGTGTCCCACTTCGGCATTGAGCACCCCGGGCGTGGTCTGGGGATCGGATGCCGACGCCGTGCATCGGGCGTTCTCAATCGCGACCAGATAGATGTAGCCCAACCGATTGAGAACGTTTGCATTCGCTTTTGCGGCTAACTCAAGGCCGTGCTCTTTCGTCGAGGCTGATTTCAGGAAAACAGTGCTTCTGATTTCCTTGCCGTCCGACTCGATTTCAATGCGGTCAACGGCCGGATCGGTCGAGGCAATCGTTCCTCGCGGGAACGAAACGCTGTTGCCAACGATCGTAGCACTGAACTCAAAACACCCCTTGAACATTGGGACTTGATCCTTTGGGTCAGGCGACTCTAAGGGATGGGAACCGCGTTTGTCGCTACGTCCGCACCAATTGCGGAGCACTGGACGTACTTGGCTCTTGGCTGTTTCGACGAATCGAACCAATGAATCCCATAATCGGAGAATCGAGATTGCGAATTGTCGGAACCAAATCAAAGGTCTTCATTCCCATCTGGCCTTTGGAATTTACGCCGACTGGTCGCCAAAACAGCCGGTTGATTCGGAATGCCAAAGAATTCCACTTCGCAGCGAGTCGATCGCGTAGGCCTCCGACCCGGAACTGTGCCGCCCGATAGTTCTGCGAGAAGATAAAACAGGCAAGCGTCCTGCGCGGCTGGGTCTTGGAGTTCCATCAACATGCCCGCAGCAGTCGTGTCGAGTTCGTAGGATTTGAAACCGAACTCGGCAATCATTCCCCTCGATAGTTCGTCATGGCCGCCAGTTCGGTCGCTTTTCTTGTGCAATTGAACGTTCAAGCGGCCGAATCCGTCTCGCCCTCGAAAGTTAAGCGTGACTGCGGGACTGTGAATCGGAATGCCGCCGTTCCGTATCAAAAACCACAAGTGATCGAAGTGCCGCCCGTTGTTTTCGTCTACGGACATTCTGCCCGTATGTGAGCATTCCAAGATGCTCAGCATGACCGTGTTGTTTCTTCTGACTTCTCGAACGGCGACATAGATTGCGACCAGTGCCAACACCATCGCGATAGGGTCGAAGCCGAGACTCATTCCGACAACTCCATTCCAAACAAACGAAGGCCCGTTCCGTCTAAACGCATGACTGGCCCGAATGGATCAATGGGAACCGATCAGAATGACAACCGTTCGCCGCTTCGGTTCGGCGTCTCCGTCCAATAGCACCGCGTCGAGTGCGTTCGCCTCGGCGGGTTCGGCGTCGAATGGGATCGCTGCTGGCAAACGTAGATTCGTACAGGCACGATGTTGATGGTGCTGCCGTTGTTGTAGACCTGCAAATGCAACAACGTCAGGCCGACCACCGCACATGCCGCAGCCTGCTTCCACCACTTGCTCAAGTTCGCCATTGTGTTCATCCTTGAACATTGCCCAGATTGTCTAATATCGGCACACAAGTTGTCGTCCCCTATTACACATGGCCCGGCCCCCGTTTTCGAATGCAATCGTCGTAAGTCGAAGGCCTGTCAGGGAATTTTGTTCTGCGAATGGTCCCCCGCTCGCAGGTCGCGATTTGGACGTCCCTACCTTACGCGACTCACTTGCGTTCGGGCGAACGTGGGTGTTTCCCACCTATAGCGGCATGTGCGCCCGCTGAGGCCAACCGATCAACGTAAGCCCAACATTCGTCAGAAGATTTTGTCCGGCGACCGTGCGCCCGAATCCGATGTTTGCCTTCCCCATCCCTAGCGGCCCGATTGCGCGCGGAGGGCAAAGCAAGGTTGCAGCCGGCTAAATAGCTGCATAAACGCCTTCACTCTCCACCGAAGTTGCCGCCGCTTTTTGACGTGCGGAAAACACTATCACTGATTGGCGGAAGGACGATTGCCCTGCCCTTCAGGTCGCACCCTAGGATCTCGACGCCGTTGAAGCGTGGTGTAAGGAAAAGGGCAAGAGAACCAGCCGGGCGAGACCCGAAGACCCGGAGAAAGATCAAGGCCGACATTCAGCTCACGAGATCGTAGAGCATCGCCCCGGTGACCGGAGTCAAGGACGCCGCCCTTTTTTGTTTGCTCCCAATCGCAGCATACGAAGTAGCCTGCCTTCATAACCCAAGGGTTTTGCATGGGAAAATGGCGGCCCACAACCTGTTGCACTCCGGCAGTTGTCCTTGATTCGGCGCTTCCGAACCGTTCTTATGCTGGGGGCGACAAACTGCGGGGAGCCGCAATGAAGACGGGGGGTTGGAACGCAATGAAAGTTGTGCTGTTCACAATGGTCATCGCCTCTCAGCTAAGCTCCGTGGCGTATGCCCAAAAACGAGGTAAGCCGAAAACTCAGAAGCAGTTGGAAATCACGTATCAAGCGACCAAGCTTGGCGGATACAACTTTTTGCAGGACGGAAGGCGTATTGCGTACAGCAAGCCAGAAACTGAGGGGGATTGGACGACCCAGATTTTGTATGTGTGCCGCAACACCAAGAACAGCAGGGCTCCCAAAAAAGACACGCCCGCAATCAAGGTAACGCCGAAGCAAATCGTTCCCATTGACGTTCTTGTGCTCAGTAACGCGATGGGCGAATTTTCGAGCGAACACGTTGAAGACCGGTTCGCAATCGTTTTGCGCGAGAAGCCTGACCCTGAAGTGAAAAAGAGGCGGGTATTGCCTGACGCGCCGGGACGTCCGGCAGTGCCGCCGCCAGACCTGTCAGCTAAACGGAAGCCTGTACCTACTCAACTTGCGAAACGTGGGGAAGTTACGCTGAGAAATGGGCAAGTGTTGAAGTATTTTCCAAATCAGAGCGGCGGCTATACCTTCACGTACATGGACCACATACTTTTTTACAGTATCCAGTATCAATTCAAGAGCAACCCAAACGACCTCACAACACCAATGCCGTTCGGGGGTCAATCTGTATGGATAAATAGACCCGGCGGCAATTTTCAGTTGGGATTGTTAGAACGAAAGCAAGAGGGCGGTCCCGTCACATATACGTTTCTTGGAAACTCAGCAGGAACGACGTGGGAAGAGGAGGTATTCTGGGATATCAAACCGGTTTTAGAGCGACCTAATCCAGTTGAACCCTCAAAGACCGTGGAAGAACGTTGGCGGGAACTACCGGTGAGCCAATGAACAGCCGTGCGCAAGAGGATTACGTGGGACAAACCCCGCAAGAAACGGCTGTCGCGAGTGAAGGACCGCCGCCGCGTGCGACCCTCCCGACCGGGGGTATTTGGGGAATGAATAAACCCGGCATGTTGTGGGCCAGGGGTGGCTCTACACGCTTATTTGTTTTTAAAACGAGCTGGGGGATACAAGGCGGAATTTAACTCGTAATACGCGGCAGCGTGCAAGTGCCATTTGTGGCAATGAAACTATGCCGAAGTGGCTCATTCCAACTTAGGACGATCGTGCTATTGTCTGCCATCTAGACAGTTCCCAAATACCTGCAATATCTCGGGAAAAAGTGCGAGAAAGAGCGGTATTCTACTAGCACTACCGGGACAAAACTTTCGGCCCCGCCGGGGTGGGGACCTTTTTTTTCACACAGGAGGGCAAAAAAGATCCCCAGCAGACCGGGACAGGACTCGAGGCAAGGAGTGGTCGAGTTGGGTCCGGACGCATTCACTGGCGGGACAAGTCGGGACGGGACACGTTCAACGACCGATCCCGCCGGCGGAAAATCCGGTCCGGACACATTCGCCGCATCGTCGATGGGTGGCTGGGGTCGGCGTCTTCGCCGCCCCCAGTGCCGTTCGATTGCTGGGGGCGAGCCTGCGGCTCGACCCCAGCCACCCGTCGTGGATAAGAATTTCATCCCCGGCGCGCCGGGACAAGTTGACCCGCCGGGTCCGCCTAAAAGTGGTCCCGCCGGGACGGGTCTCTCACAATTGATATAAGGGGGCGGACCCACCGACGAGAGTCCCACCGGTCAGCGGCGAACCAGTTAGCGACGAGTGGAACGCCCCCTCATCCCGGCCGTTCTCCCGCAAGGGGCGAGGGGGGAAGAAGGCGAGGAGCCCGGGGGGCCCGCCCGGAATCCGGTCCGGAGACCCCGCAACTTGCCTAAAGCTCGTGGTCATGGTCACGGTCAACTACTTTCAATAAGGAGTTGACCTTGAGAGTAGTTGACCTCGAGTTTGACGACGGGCAGCGGGCTGGCGTCGGCGTCTTCGCGACTCGACTGAGCTCGCCCAACTCCGCCCCAAGTGCGTTTCAAGATCTGCGAGCGAGCCTGCGGCTCGACCTCAGCCACCCCGCCGGCGCCCGAAATTCCGGTCCGGTCACTTTTGACGACTTTGACACGGGATCGGGGGACGGGACTCGTCGCTCTACGAAGCACTCGTCCGCGGCGACTTGAGCGGTCCCGGCGGTTTTGTAACCTCTGAGCAGCGGCTGACCGCCTGCCGCCCGTCGCATCTTCGGAAGTTTTGCGAAAAGTGATGACACGTTGCCAAAAAACAACAGAAGACGTTGCTTTTTTCCGACGTCGCTCCGCCCGCGTGATAAGTTTGTGGCGAGCAGGAACGCTCACTTGAGCGTATCACGACGAGTTGCGGAGTCGCGGTTCAAATCGCTTGTCGATTTGCCGTCCATTCCGTCACGCGTTCGCGGTGCGCGCCGGAAGCCAATTGATGGCCCTTGTTTCCGTCGCGATTTTGTGATTGGTGGTGTGTCGCCGGGGTGCGTCCGGGCGTCGGACCGAGGAGATGGTCCGACGCGCGGGCGGCATCCCACGCTCGCGGTGCGCGCCGGCCGACGCCGTCGCTCGCTGCCGCTCACCTGGAATCTGCCCGATGGACTTGCGTCGCCTCCGCACCGACCTCTTCGCCCTGTGCCTGTTGGCACTGTGCGTCTTCCTGGCCGTGTGCCTGTGGAGCTATGACCCCGTCGACCCGCCCGGGCACGTCGTCTTTCCGGCTCGCCAGAACGCGTTGAATATCTGCGGCCCCTACGGCGCCCAGACCGCTTATCACCTGCACTCGATGCTGGGCTTCGGCTCGTTCTTCCTGGTCTTCTCGCTCTTCATGATGGATCTGCGGCTCTTTCTGCGGAATGGGCCGACCGACCACGTGGTGCGACTCTTCGGGCTGGTGCTCGGCCTTAGCGGCGTCTGCATGTTGCTGCAACGTTTTGCTCCCGAACTGAGTGGGGCGAACGTGGTGGGCAGCGGCGGCTTTGCCGGTGCGATGGGCCTGGCGATTATGGAACGCTACTTTTCGCCCGAAGGCATTTCGATTCTCATCGCCACGTGCCTGGCGGCCGGCCTGTTGATTGCCGGCGAGCTGTCACTCGTGTGGTTGGGGTTTGCCGTCGTCTTCTTCCCGTTCCGCATGATCGGCCGCGTGTTCCGCCGCCGCTCGCCGGCCGAGGCCGATGCGGACGATGTCGCCACCAAAGAAGAGGAAGAGGAGGACGACGACCCGCCTCCCGAGAAACCCAAAGACAAATCGAAAAAGAAAGCGGCCGCCCCCGCCCAGGGGGCTGTCACGACTTCGAAGCCACCGGCCAAGTCGAAGCTGCCGATTAAGGTGAATCCGCCGGTTACCGCCAAATCGATGCGCGACGAAGTGCTGGAGCGCCTGGAAGCCGGCAACGGCTCCGGCGCGAACGGCCCGTTCGAGAAGCCTTCGCTCGACCTGCTGGAGCCGGCCGAGGATTTCCCGTACGACACCCTCGCGAGCAAAGCTCAAGCGGCGGCCGTCGTGCTGGAGAAGACGTTCAAGGACTTTAATCTGAACGTCCGCGTCGTCGAGATCGACACGGGACCGGTCGTCACGCAGTTTGAGCTGGAGCTCGAGGCCGGTTTGCGCTTGTCGAAAGTCGCGGCCCTGGCCGACGATCTGGCGATCGCCCTCCGCGTGCCCTCGGTCCGCGTGGTGCCGTCGATTCCCGGCAAGAATACGGTCGGCGTCGAGGTGCCCAACGAGAAGCAGGTGTTGGTCCGCCTCCGGGAAATCATCGAGGCCTGTCCGGAAGCCATCGACAAGATGCGGATTCCGATCTTCCTGGGCAAGGACGTCAGCGGTCGCCCGCTGGCCGTCGACCTCGCCAAGATGCCCCACCTGTTGATCGCCGGCCGCACGGGCACGGGCAAGAGCGTCTGCCTCAACACGCTGATCCTGTCGATGCTGATGACCCGCAGCCCCGACCAGGTGAAGATGATCTTGATCGACCCGAAGATGGTCGAGCTCAGCCCGTACAAGCGCGTGCCCCACCTGATGCACCCGGTCATCACCGACATGAAAAAGGCCGAGGCCGTGCTGGCGTGGGCCGTCGACAAGATGGAAGAGCGATACGACCTGCTCGCCCAGGTCGGCGTCCGCCACCTCGACAGCTACAACAAGCTCGGCAAAGAGGCCGTGCTCGAGAAGCTGGGCCTCGATCCCGATTCGGACGAAGCCGAACGGATTCCCGAGTCGATGCCCTACATCGTGATCATCGCCGACGAAATGGCCGACATGATGATGACCTCGGGCAAGGACGTCGAAGGGCACATCATCCGTCTGGCGCAGAAGTCGCGAGCCGTCGGCATCCACCTGGTGCTGGCGACGCAGAAGCCGACCGTCGACGTCATCACCGGCCTGATCAAGTCGAACCTGCCCGCGCGGATCGCGTTCCAGGTCTCGAGCCGGACCGACAGCCGCGTGGTGCTCGACGAAATGGGGGCCGAGCGGCTCTTGGGCAACGGCGACATGCTGTATCTCGCCCCGGGCACGAGCCATCTGACCCGCGCTCAGGGAAGCTTCGTCGCCGATGACGAGGTCAACAACGTCATCGAGTTCTTCAGCGGTTACGAGCCGCAGTACAGTCCGGAATTGGCGCAGCTCAGCGTGAAGTCGGCCGACGGCAAGGCCCAGTCCGGTGCGCCGCGTGAACGCGACGACATGTACGACCAGGCCGTCGAAGTCGTGATTCGCGAAGGCCGCGGCAGCGTCTCGCTCTTGCAGCGGGCCTTGGGTGTCGGCTACGGCCGCGGTGCCCGCCTCATCGACTACATGGCCGAAGACGGCATCGTCGGCGAGTACAACGGCTCGCAAGCCCGCGAAGTGCTCTACACCTGGGAGCAGTGGCAGGATCAGAAGGCGGGCGAAGGCCGCGAGCTGGTCGGCGTGGCGGCGGGCGACGAGGACGAGGAAGACGAAGAAGAGGAAGACTAGCCCGGAAACTGGGCCCAGAATTCCTGCGACGTCTGCACCGGGATGATCTCGAAGTCGACGATGTCGTCCCAAGCCTGCGTCCACAGGCGAACCTTGTCGAGGTCGGGCGCCTCCATCAGCTGGTAGCAGCGGGCCCGTTCGGCGTCGACCCAACTGGCGTGGTAAACGACGCCGTCGGGCAGCAGCCGGCCTCGCTCCAGAAATCGCTGGCGCACCGGTTTTGGATCGTTGTTGCGAAACTGCTCGATCACCATAAACAGCATGCAGCGATTGTAGCGCGCGGGGTGGGTGAAAGCCCCGGTTTGACAGCGGTTTCGCCTTGCCCTATCCTTCAAATGCCTCGATATGAAACGTGTTGATCGGATCGGACGTTCGACGTTTCAGCCTGCGACACCTCCCATGACTCTGCGACCGGTAGTAGTCGTCGGCATTGCTATTATCGAGCCGCCTGGGGGCGGCGCGACGTGAGGCATTAGCAGAGACCTTTCGACAAGAAATCTCAGCCCTCAGGTCGCCCGCCTGAGGGTTTTTCGTTTGGAATGAGAGCGAAGGCCCGTTCGGGCGAGCGGCGGGTGTCAGCCCGCCGGTTCTTAAGAGGAAACACGGAAATGGGACGCGTCCAGATCTATGACACGACGCTTCGCGACGGCAGTCAGGGCGAGGGGGTCTACTTTTCGCTGCAGGACAAGCTGCTGATCACGGCCAAGCTCGACGAGCTGGGTTTCGACTTCATCGAAGGCGGCTATCCGCTCTCCAATCAGAAGGACGCCGAGTATTTCCAGCGCGTGGCCGATCTGCCGCTCCACGCGGAGGTGGTGGCGTTCGGCATGACCCGCCGCAAAGCGACGGCCGCCGAAAAAGACGTCGGCATGCTGGCCCTCCGCGACGCCCGCACGAAAGTCGTGACGCTCGTCGGCAAGAGTTGGGACCTGCATGTCCGCGAGGTGTTATCGGTCAGCGAGGAAGAAAACCTCGCCATGATCCGCGACTCGGTCGCCTTTCTGCGGGCCGAGGGACGCCGCGTGATTTACGACGCCGAACACTTCTTCGACGGTCATCGGCTCAATCCCGAATTCGCGCTGAAGACGATTCAAGCGGCTCAGGAGGGGGGCGCGGAGATCGTTGTGTTGTGCGACACCAACGGCGGCAGCCTGCCCGAGCGGATTGCCATCGGCGTCGAAGCGGCCCGCGGCGCGCTCAAGGTGCCGGTCGGCATCCACTGCCACAACGACTGCGACGTGGCGACGGCCAATTCGCTGGTTGCCGTGCGACACGGCGCGATCCAGGTGCAGGGGACGATCAACGGCGTGGGCGAGCGTTGTGGCAACGTCGACCTGATCAGCGTGGTTGCAAACCTCGCGATCAAGGAAGGGCACGAAGTGCTGGTGCCTGATGGCGTGTCGCGGCTGACCGAGTTGTCGCGCTACGTCTACGAGATCGCCAACATGAACTTCCGCGCCAACCAGGCCTTCGTCGGGATGAGCGCGTTTGCTCACAAAGGCGGAATGCACGTCCACGCCGTCAACCGCGTTTCGCAGAGCTACGAGCACATCGATCCGGAAACGGTGGGCAACGAGCGGCGGATTCTGGTCAGCGAACTCTCCGGGCGCTCGAACATCGTGGCCAAGCTCGGCAAAGACGGCGGCGACGACAATCCCGAGCTGATGAAGAAAATCCTCGACCGCGTACAGGAGCTGGAGAGCGAAGGCTACCAGTTCGAAGCGGCCGAGGCGTCCTTCGATCTGCTGGTGATGAAGGTTGCCGGGACGTACGAGCCGAAGTTCGTCCGCGATCACTACCGTGTGAACGTGGTCACGGACGAAGGCGGTCAACCGGTGACCGAGGCGACGATCAAGCTGACCGTCGGCGGCGCGCACGAGCACGTCGTGGCGGAGGGGGACGGTCCCGTCAACGCCCTCGACACGGCCCTGCGCAAAGCGCTGGCGTCGGCCTATCCGCGGCTGGCGGAGATGCATTTGGACGACTACAAGGTCCGCGTCATCAACTCGACAGAGGGGACGGCCGCCCGCGTTCGCGTGATGATCGAGAGCCGCGATCGCGACAACGTCTGGACGACCGTCGGCGTGAGTGAAAACGTGATCGAGGCCAGTTGGCTAGCGTTGGTTGACAGCGTGGAATATAAGCTCTTCAAAGATCTCGGCGGGCTCGGCAAATCGACCCGACGGACGACGGCAAGCGCAGCTTCCGCGCGGCGCTAGTAGACCGACTGTTCCAAATTGGTGGGTGCCACTGGCGGCTCGTCCGCCAGTGCGAATCATTCACGGCGCGACCCAGTTAAGACACTGGCGGACAAGCCGCCAGTGCCACCCGGCCAATGGGAGAGAGTGGCGAGAGAAAAAATGACCCGCGAGCTGCCCAAGCAATACGATCCGCAGGAGGCTCAGGTCCGCTGGTACCGGTTCTGGGAGGAGGCGGGCTATTTCAACGCCGACCCCAACCCGGACAAAAAACCGTTCACGATCATGATCCCGCTCCCGAACGTGACGGGAGCGCTCCACATGGGGCACGCGCTCAATCACACCATCCAGGATCTGCTCACACGCTATCGGCGGATGCAGGGTTTTGAGGCGCTCTGGATGCCGGGCACCGATCACGCCGGCATCGCCACGCAGGCCGTGGTCGAACGTCGGATGCTCGAAGAAGAGGGGCTCACGCGGCACGACGTGGGTCGCGAGGCGCTCGTCAATCGCATCTGGAAGTGGAAGGACGCTTACGAAGAACGGATCCTGAGCCAGCTCAAGCAGGAGGGGGCCAGCTGCGACTGGCGGCGGACGCGGTTCACGCTCGACGACATCTGCTCGTTCGCCGTCCGCCGCACCTTCTTGAAGCTCTTCGGCGACAACCTAATCTATCGCGGCAAGCGGCTCGTCAACTGGGACACGTACCTGCAGACGGCGGTCGCTGACGACGAGCTGTTTCACGAGGATGTGCCCGGTCACTTCTGGACGTTCACCTATCCGGTGGTCGGCTCCAGCGAGACGATCGCCTTCGCGACCACGCGCCCGGAAACGATGCTGGGCGATACGGCCGTGTGCGTGCATCCGTCCGACCCGCGCTATCAGCATCTGATCGGCAAGCAGGTGCGGATCCCGCTCAACGGCCGCGAGATCCCGATCATTGCCGATGCGTTGCTCGCCAATATGGAGATGGGCACAGGCGCGGTGAAGGTCACGCCGGCCCACGATCCGAACGACTATGCCGCCGGCCTGCGCAACAAGTTGCCGATGATCAACCTCCTCAATCCCGACGGCACGCTGAACGCGAACGCCGGCGAATTCGAGGGGAAGGACCGCTACAAGGCCCGCGATCTGGTCGTCGAGAAGATGAAGGAGCTGGGGCATTTTGTCAGCGTCGAGGAGCGGGTGATTCCGCTCGCGCACAGCGACCGCTCGAAAACGCCCGTCGAGCCCTACCTGTCGGACCAGTGGTTCGTCCGTATGGAGAATCTGGCCCAGGCGGCGATCGACGCGGTCAACGATCGGCGCGTGCGCGTCTTCCCATCGCGTTACGCCAAGACCTATCTCGACTGGCTGGGCGAGAAGCGGGATTGGTGCATCAGCCGTCAACTCTGGTGGGGGCATCGCATCCCGATTTGGTATTGCGCGACCTGCACCGAGGCCGATTTGAAGCGCGCCTTCGCCGGCCGCAGCGACGTGACCTGGCGGCACGATGCCGAAGCCAACCGCTGGCTGATTTGCAGCGAGACCGATTTGTCGGCCGACGCCGTCGGGCCGGGGCACGTGCTCACGCAGGATGAGGACGTGCTCGACACGTGGTTCAGCTCGGCCCTGTGGCCGGAGGCGACGCTCGGCTGGCCGGAGAAGACGGCGAGTCTCGCGTACTTCTACCCGACAAGCGTGTTGGTCACGAGCCGCGACATCATCACGCTGTGGGTGGCGCGGATGGTGATCATGGGCCTCTACAACATGAAAGAGGTGCCGTTCGCGCACGTCTTCGTGCACCCCAAGCTGCTGGACGGTTTCGGGCAGACAATGTCGAAGTCGAAGGGGAACGGCGTCGACCCGCTCGACCTGTTCGACAAATTCGGCACCGATGCCGTGCGGTTCACGATCGCCTCGTTTGCCGGCGAGACGCAGGACGTGCGCCTGCCGGTGAGCTACGTGTGTCCGCACTGCGGCGCCCTGATTCCGCAAACGCTGGAGCATCAAAAGGCGGCTCCGCGCGGCGGGGCCAAGCCACGGATCACCTGTCCCAAGTGCAAGAAGACGTCGCAGTTTTCCAGCCCCTGGTACGAACCCGACTCGGGGGAGCCGGTCGCCCGCATTGTGAGCGAACGGTTCGAGTACGGCCGCAACTTCTGCAACAAATTGTGGAACGCGGCTCGCTTTGTCGTGCTCAACCTCGAAGGCTACACGCCGGGTGCGGTGCAGCCGGACGAACTCAAACTCGAAGACCGCTGGATTCTGAGCCGCCTGTCGGTCGTGTCCGCTGAGCTGACCGAGCAGCTCGACCGCTACCAGCTCGACGGGGCGACGCGCACACTGCGGGACTTCGTCTGGAACGAGTTCTGCGACTGGTACGTCGAGATGATCAAGCCGCGGCTCCGCGATGATGCGTTGCGGCCCGCGGCCCAGCGGGTGTTGGTCGGCGTGCTCGATGCGATTCTGCGGATGCTGCAGCCGTTCACGCCGTTTGTCTGCGAGGAGTTGTGGCAGCGGTTGGCGGAGATCGCGCCCGAGCGTGGGCTGCCGACTCCCGGGGCCACCGCAGCCAGCGTGATGATCGCTCCGTGGCCGGTGATTCCCGCGGATTGGCGCGATCCGGCGCTCGAGGCGCGGTTCGCGCGCTTGCAGGATACCATCGTCGCCGTGCGGAATGTGCGGGCCGTTTATGGAATCCCGCCGGCCACGCCGCTGACGTTGCACGTCCGCTGCGCGCCGCAGGTGGCCGCCGACTTGCAGGATGTGTCGGGCCAGTTTGAGAATTTGGCCCGGACGATGCTCGAGGCGGCCGGCGCCCAGGTCGAGCGGCCCAAGGGGGCGGCCAGCTTTGCGCTCGCCGATGCGGATGGTTTCATCCCGCTCGAGGGGGTGATCGACCGGGACGCCGAGCTCAAGCGGCAGCGGAAGGAGCTGGAAAAACTCCGCGGCATCATCGCCGGCAGCGAAAAGAAGCTGGCCGACGAAAAATTCGTCAGTCGGGCCCCGGCCGAAGTGGTCGCCCAAGCCCGGGAAAACCTGGCCGCGCTGCACAAGCAACTGCAAAGCGTGGAAGAGATCATTCAGCAACTGAGCGCCGACTAATTTCTGGTGGCAAATTTGTCGCTGCGGTTCGCACGCGCATAGAATTCCCTTCGCGGATAGAATCCGACAAACCGTTGGGCTGACACCTGACGCTCGCCCGGAAATGCCACGATCGGAGTTGCTCGTGTCCACAGCCGAACTCGCCGACAACCCATTGCTCGTGACCGACGGTCTGCCTCGGTTCGATCGCATCCAGCCCGAGCACGTGGTTCCGGCCGTGCAAAAGGTGCTGGCCGACGCCTCGGCGCGCTTCGAGCAAATCGAAAAAACCGTCGAGCCGACTTGGGCCAGCTCCGTCGAATCGCTCGAAGAGCTGAATACGCCGTTCCAATACGCGTGGAGCCCGGTGTCGCACCTGTTGGGTGTGCTCAATTCGCCCGAATTGCGCAAAGCGCACGAGGAGGTGCTGCCAGAGGTTGTGACGTTCAGCCTCCGCGTCGGTCAGAGCGAGCCGCTGTATCGAGCGCTCAAGGGGCTCAAGGAGGGGCCCAATTGGGCCGCGCTGACCGGTCCGCAGCGGCGGATTGTCGATCACAAGATTCTCGACGCCGAACTGGCCGGTATCGGTCTCAGCGGAGAAAAGCGGGAGCGGTTTAACGCCGTCGCGCAGGAAATGTCCCAACTGACGACCGACTTTTCCAATCACGTGCTCGACGCGACGAAGGCTTTTTCGATCACGCTCACCGATCGGGCCGACGTCGAAGGATTGCCGCCGAGCCTGCTGCGGCTGGCTTCGCATTCGCATAACGCCATGCTCGAAGACGGGCAGACATCCGGGACCGAGGAAGCCGGGCCATGGCGGTTCACGCTCGAATTCCCGAGCTTTGGCCCCTTCATGCAGCACAGCCGCCGACGCGACTTGCGAGAGAAGATGTATCGAGCCTACATCACGCGGGCCGCGTCGGGCGAGTGGGACAACATGCCGCTGGTCGCGAAGATCCTCTCGCTACGGGCCGAAGAGGCGCAGCTCTTGGGCTTTTCCACCTTCGCCGAGCTGAGCCTGGCCAAGAAAATGGCGCCCAGTGTCGAGATGGTGTCCGCCATGTTTCGGACGCTGCGCGAGGCGTCCTGGGCCGCCGCGCATCGCGAGCTGGACGCTGTCCGCGCGCTGGCGACGGAGGCAGGGACCGAGCTGGGGCAGGGGGGCCAGCCCGTGATGAATTGGGACGTCGCCTTCTGGTCCGAGCGTCTGCGCGAGAAAAAGTTCCAATTCACCGACGAAGAGTTGCGTCCGTATTTTCCGCTCGAGTCGGTGCTGAAAGGACTCTTCGGCCTGGCGGAGCGGTTGTTCGGCATCCACGTTTCGCCGGCCGACGGCGAGGAGCCTGTCTGGCACAAGGACGTCCGCTTTTTCCGCATCTCGAATGAAAGCGGCAAACTGATCGCCGCGTTCTACCTCGACCCTTATAGTCGCCCGGAAAACAAGCGGGGCGGCGCGTGGATGGATGATTGCCTCGGCCGCCGTTTCCTCCGCGGAAAGCTGCAGCTGCCGGTCGCCCACCTGATCTGCAACTCGACGCCTCCCGCGGGCGGCAAGCCGTCGCTGATGACCTTCCGCGAAGTGGAGACGCTGTTCCACGAGTTCGGACACGGGCTGCAGCACATGCTGACGACCGTGGACTACGCGGATGCGGCCGGCATTAACGGCGTCGAGTGGGATGCGGTCGAGCTGCCGAGCCAGTTCATGGAGAACTGGTGCTACCATCGGCCTACGCTGCTGGGCTTAAGCGCCCACTACGAAACGGGCGCGCCGCTGCCGGAAGATCTGTTCGAGAAGATCTGCGCGGCCCGAACCTTTCAGGCCGGCCTGGCGATGCTGCGGCAGCTGCTCTTCGGCATGACCGACATGGCACTGCACCATGGATATTCGCCTGCGTCGGGCGAGTCGGTCTTCGAGTTGCAGCGGCGGATCGGCGAGCAGACGTCGGTGATGCCTTTACTGCCGGAGGATCGCTCGCTGTGTGCCTTCACCCACATTTTCGCGGGCGGATACGCGGCGGGCTACTACAGCTACAAGTGGGCAGAGGTGCTCAGTGCCGACGCCTTCAGCGCCTTCGAGGAGGCCGGGCTCGACAATGAGCCGGCGCTCGCCCGGATCGGCAGGCGTTTCCGCGACACGGTGCTGGCGCAAGGCGGCAGCCGCCATCCGATGGAGGTCTTCAAAGACTTCCGCGGCCGCGAACCCAACCCGCAGGCACTCTTGCGGCACAACGGGCTGGCCTGAGCGAGCTTGTCTGACGCGGGCCGCGCCGCCTTGTCCACTACTTCGCCTTCGGGGCTTCCGCAGTTGACGGCGGCTCTTTGAGAGAAGTTGGCAGCTCGACCTTCACGGTGTCTCGCAGCTTGTCGGTGTTGGTGATCTTGCCCACCTGAATCGCCTTCACCACCTTGTCGAGCGCATTATCGGTGGGGCCGACGAAGAAGAGCGTCGCCCCTTCGACTTCTTTCGGACCGCGGAAAGTTTCCACGTCGACCGCGCGGAGGGCCTTGGTCAACGCTTCATACGTGGGCTCTTCGAAGGAGTGAAGGTCTTTCACCACGATCATGGCGGTATTGGCCTTTCGGTCCCACGACAGGGTTTGCGTCGGCGTCGGTTGCGGACGAGGGGCGCGGAGCTGTCCGCCCTTCTGCATCGCGAACATCAAAACTTGATTGAACATCAGATTCTGGAACTCGTCCCCACTCTTTGCCGCCTGCAGTTTGTCGATGATTTGGCTCAGGCGGTCCATGTCTTTCAAATAGCCGCTCTTCCATTCCACCAATCGGTAGGGGCGAAACGGCTCAAAGTACGCCGCGGCCACTCCGCTGCCGATCGAGAGGATGAAGGCCATCTGTTGACTAGTCCATTTGCCTTCGATGATCGCCAGCCGAAGTTCTATGGGCTTGGCTTTTTGATCGGCGAAATTCAGCGTGACTTGGGCGGCGCTGTCCGAGGTTTTCTTGACCGTGGCTTTAATGCCGTCCAGGAAGGCGAGCCGATCGGGCTTCATCGTCTTGCTGACCGCCCGGGCCTCCGCGAGTACGGTGGCGCCGACTCCGCCAAAAAACGCGCGGCCGCTGAACTTGCTCATCTTCTGTCGGTCGACAGCGTCGCTGTTGACCAGCGCTTTCAGCAGTTTTACGCCGGGATCCCAGGCCGCCTTCAGATCGATGACCTTGGGGATCTGTCCGGTTCTAAAGAGGGCGCACGCCAGGAAGTCGCTCTTTCTCGTTTCGAGCAGGGTGACCAGTTTCTTCAGGTTGGCAACGGTGCGCTGCCAGACTTCGGGGTCGACCGTGGCGAACGCGTCGCCGAGTTGTTTGTCGATCGATTGTTGTGCGGTCGCCGGGATCGCGTCCCACAGCGCGACGGGCTTCGACGCGTTCAAACCGTCGAGCACCGCTTTTACGGCCAGCTCAGGGGTTTGCGGAACGTCGGGATTGAGCACGGGAACGGCGGGCGCCTCCGCAGGGTAGGTTGCTGCGGCTGGGGGCGCGGGTGTGTCCGATTGGCAACCAGCTAAACCAACGATCAGGAGCGAACACAGACAAAGATAGCGCTGGTGGCTGGACATCTTCACAGAACTCCCAAAGGTCGGATTTGGCCGCAGCGGCTGGAATCAGCGCGCGGCAATGACGGCGACGCCCATCTTATCGGGGCGGCTGTTTGTTTTCCTCTGAGTGCCGGCGGCACCACTGAAAAGAGGTCCACGGCGGCCGCGGGGCAGCGAGAAATTTGGCAGCCGCGGGGGAGGCGGAATCTACTGCGCCGGGCCGTTTTAGGCTCACTTGCTTCTTGACGGGTCTAAACGTGCACCGTAGACTGCAAATTCGCATTTTTTGATAACAATCCTTAACGGTATTATTTTTACTAATACTCCAGGCCCGGTATGCACTTACGTAACGTGGAAATTTTCTGCGACGTGGTCGCACACGGCAGTTTTTCGAAGGCCGCGATCGAGAATGAGGTGTCTCAATCTTCCGCCAGCCAGGCCGTGCTCATCCTCGAGAAGCGGCTCGGCTGCAAGCTGATCGACCGTTCGAAGCGGCCCTTCGAGCTCACGGCCGCCGGCCAGATTTACTACGACGGCTGCCGCAAGATCCTGGAGTCGATCCGGCACGTCGAAGACCGCGTGCAGCAGATGCGCAACAAGGTGATCGGGCGCGTCCGGATGGCGGCGATCTACTCGGTCGGGCTGTTGCAGATGGATACGTACGCCAAGCGCTACAAGACCCAGTTTCCGGACGTCGTGCTGCAACTCGAATATCTGCATCCCGACGAAGTTTATTCGCGCGTGCTCAACGACGAAGCCGATTTGGGCATCGTGTCGTTTCCCCGGGCCGGCAACGAAATCGCCTCCATCCCCTGGCAAAACCAGGAGATCGTGTTGGTCGTCCCACGCGGGCACCGCCTTGCCGGCCGGCCGCCGATCGCGCCGGCGCAGTTGGACGGCGAATCGTTCGTGGGCTTCACCTCCGAGCTGACGATTCGCAAACAGATCGACCGCTGGTTCAAACAGGCCAATATCGCCGTCGATTTTGTGCATCTGTTCGACAACGTGGAGAACATCAAACGGGCCGTCGAGATCGGTTCGGGTGTCGCTTTGTTGCCCGCCCCGACCGTCCGACGTGAAGCGGAGACCGGTTCGCTGTGTGCCGTCTCCATCGAAGGAACTCCGTGGCACCGTCCCCTGGGAATCATCCATCGGCGCAACCGGACCTTGACGAACCCGGCGCGCAAGCTGGTGGAACTTCTGCGGGAGAGCCCGGAGCTGATCGTCAGTCGCGGAAGTGAGAGAGCATGAAGTCCCACGCCGAGCGCTCGGCTGAGTCCATCGCAAACAATTTGACCGCACGCCCTACGGAAGGCCCCGTTGCTGCATCGTTTCCTGGCACTGGGGACGCGGCTCCGCCCCGGGCGCTGTACGGCCCGCCGCCCAAGAGTGGTCTTTACGATCCTGAATACGAACACGATTGCTGCGGCGTCGGCTTCGTTGCGAACATCAAAGGAGTCCGCTGCCGCGAGATTATCGACGACGCGGATCGCATCCTGCGTCATCTGATCCATCGCGGTGCGACCGGTTGCGAAGCCAACACGGGCGACGGGGCCGGCATGCTCACCGGCTTGCCCTACGAATTCCTGCAGAAAGTCGCCGATGCCGACTTGGGCGTGACGCTGCCCAAGCCCGGCTTTTACGGCGTCGGCAACGTCTTCCTGCCGACCAACGCCCGCGAACGTCGTGCCTGCAAGGAGACGGTCAATCGGTTGATCGCCGAGCAGGGGCAAAGGCTGCTGGGTTGGCGGCCGCTGCCGACGCGGGCGGACGGAGCCGACATCGGCCCCTCGGCGCGGGCAGCCGAGCCGGTGATCGAACAGCTTTTTATTGGCGCGGCCGACGGGTTCGATCGAGACGCGTTTGACCGCCAGCTGTTCGTGATTCGCAAGCGGACCAGCCGTATCCTGCGGACGAGCGATCTCGAGCAGGCGCTGATGTTCTACATCTGCAGCCTCTCTTCGCGAGTCATCGTCTACAAGGGCATGCTCACGGCCCGGCAGCTCGTCCCGTACTACCCGGATCTGCAGGATGCCGACTACCGCAGCCACCTGGCGATGGTTCACTCGCGGTTCTCAACCAATACGTTTCCCAGTTGGGACCGCGCGCATCCCAACCGCTACATGGCCCACAACGGCGAGATCAACACGCTCCGCGGCAACCGGAACTGGATGCTGGCTCGTCAGGGGATGATGAGCAGTCCGTTGTTCGGTGCCGACCTGGAAAAGGTCTTTCCCATCAGCGAGCCGCATTGCTCGGACTCGGGCAATTTCGACAACGCGCTTGAGCTGCTGTTGCACGCAGGCCGCAGCCTGCCCGAAGCCGTGATGATGATGATCCCGGAGGCCTGGCAGAATCACCCGAGCATGCCCGAGGAGAAACGCGCCTTTTACGAATACCACTCGGCCCTGCAGGAGCCGTGGGACGGGCCGGCATCGATCTCGTTTACCGACGGGCACTACATCGGCGCCGTGCTCGACCGGAACGGTCTCCGCCCCAGCCGTTACTACGTCACCAAGGACGACAAGGTGGTGATGGCGAGCGAAGTCGGCGTGCTCGATATCAATCCCAGCGACGTCAAGCTGAAGGGCCGCCTGCAGCCCGGACGTATGTTCCTCGTCGACTTCGAGAAGGGGCGGATCATCGACGACGAAGAGCTCAAGCTCGAAGTCGCCACCCGCCGTCCCTATGGCGAATGGCTCCGCCGTCAGCGGCTCGTCTTCGCCGATCTGCCGCGGGCGCCGGTGCCTCCGCATTATCCGCCGCCTGATCTGCTCGCGCGGATGCAGGCCTTCGGCTACACCACCGAGACGATGGGCTTCATGCTCATTCCGCTCTTGCACGAGAAAAAAGATCCGATCGGCTCGATGGGCAACGACGCGGCCCTGGAGTGTTTGAGCGATCAGCCGCGGATGCTCTACGACTACTTCAAGCAGCTCTTCGCGCAGGTCACCAACCCGCCGATCGATTCGATCCGCGAAGACATCATCATGTCGTTGGAGTGCTACATTGGGCCGGAAGGAAACCTGCTCGAGACGACCGAGCAACAATGCCATCGACTGGTCGTGCCGCACCCAATTCTCGCCAACGAAGAGATGGCGCGCTTGCGCCAACTCGACCACCGCGGCTGGAAAACCAAGACGATCGACATTACCTATCCGCGGAGCGAAGGGGCGGCCGGGTTGGAGCCGGCGCTCGACCGCATCTGTCACGAAGCGTCGCTGGCGATCGACCAGGGCTACAGCCTGATCGTGCTGTCGGATCGCAATTGCGCCAAAGACCGCGTCCCCATCAGCACGTTATTGGCGTGCGGGGCCGTCCACCATCAACTCATCCGCGACGAAGAGCGCACGCAGATCGGACTGGTGCTGGAAACGGGCGAAGCCCGGGACGTGCACCATCATTGCCTGCTGGTGGGATACGGGGCCGATGCCATCAATCCGTACCTGGCCTTCGAGTCCCTCTACCAGGCCCGCGAACACGGCATGCTCGAGCCCGAATACACAGACGAGGCGATCGTCTCCGCCTACCGGAAGGGCGTAGCCAAGGGACTGCTCAAGGTGATGGGCAAGATGGGCATCTCCACCTTGCAAAGTTACAAGGGGGCCCAAATCTTCGAGGCCGTCGGCATCGATGAGGACGTGATCGAGCGCTGCTTCTCGGGTACGGCCAGCCGCATTCGCGGCGTCAACCTGGCCGTGCTCGCCGAAGAATCGATCCGCCGGCACGAAATCGGCTATCCGACGCGCGACCAGGTCCGCCTCAATGTGCTGCCCAATCCCGGCCTCTATCAGTGGCGAAAAAACGGCGAGAAGCACGCCTGGAATCCGCACACGATCGCCGAACTGCAGCAGGCGGCCCGCGGGGGCGACCAGTCGGCCTACGAGCGCTACTCCAGGCTGATCAACGAGACGACGACGCGCGAATGCCATCTCCGCGGCTTGCTGCAGTTCAAGCCGTCGACGCCCGTGCCGCTGGAGGAAGTCGAGGAGGCTCCCCTTATCGTCCGCCGGTTCTGCACCGGCGCGATGAGCTTTGGCTCGATCTCGGCGGAAGTCCACGAAACGCTGGCCGTCGCCATGAACCGCCTGGGCGGCAAGAGCAACACGGGCGAAGGAGGCGAGGATTACGCTCGCTTCAAGCCGATGTCGAATGGCGATTCCAAGCGTTCGGCGATCAAGCAGGTGGCGTCGGGCCGCTTCGGCGTCACGAGCTGGTACCTCACCAACGCCGACGAGTTGCAGATCAAGATCGCCCAGGGGGCCAAGCCCGGTGAAGGGGGCGAACTTCCCGGCAAGAAAGTCGACCGCGTGATCGCGGCCGTGCGGCACTCGACGCCCGGCGTCGGCCTGATCAGCCCGCCGCCGCACCACGACATCTACTCGATCGAAGACCTGGCCCAGCTCATCTTCGACCTGAAGAACGCGAATCCTTCGGCGCGGATCAGCGTAAAGCTGGTGTCGGAAGTGGGCGTGGGGACCATTGCTGCCGGCGTGGCCAAGGGGCATGCCGATAACATCCTCATCTCCGGCGACAGCGGCGGGACCGGCGCTTCACCGCTCACCAGCATCAAGCACGCGGGCTTGCCGTGGGAGTTGGGCATCGCGGAGACGCATCAAACGCTCGTGCTCAACGACCTGCGGAGCCGCGTGCGGCTGCAGACGGACGGCCAGCTGAAGACTGGGCGCGACGTGGTCATCGCCTGCATGTTGGGGGCCGAGGAATTCGGCTTCTCGACGGCGCCGCTGATCGCGCTGGGCTGCATCATGATGCGGAAGTGCCATCTCAACACCTGCCCGGTCGGCGTGGCCACGCAAGATCCCGAGCTGCGGAAGAAGTTCACGGGATTGCCCGAGCACGTGATCAACTACTTCTTCATGGTCGCGGAGGAGTGCCGCCAACTGATGGCCCAGCTCGGTTTCCGCACCATCAATGAAATGGTCGGCCGTTGCGATCGCCTGGAAATGAACGACGCCATCGACCACTGGAAGGCCCGCGGGCTCGACCTGACGCCGGTGCTTACGCCGGCGATCAAACCGCGGCCGGGCATTCAGGTTTATTGCACGAAGTCCCAGAATCACTGCCTCGACGAAGTGCTCGACAACGAGCTGATCGAAAGGTTTTGGGCTTCCATCAACGAGGGGATTCCCAACCGCATCGAAATGCCGATCGAAAACATCGACCGCGCGTTCGGCACCATGCTGAGCCATCGCATCTCGAAAAACTGGGGACCCGACGGCTTGCCCGACGGCACGGTCCACATCAAGGCCACGGGTTCGGCCGGGCAGAGCCTGGGCGCGTGGCTGGTCCACGGCGTGACCATCGAGCTCGAGGGGGATGCCAACGACTACGTCGGCAAGGGGCTCTCTGGAGGGCGCATCATCGTTTATCCGCCGAAGACCGCCACGTTCTGCCCCGAAGAGAACATCATCATCGGCAACGTCGCGCTTTACGGCGCCATTCATGGCGAGGCTTATTTCCGTGGCCAGGCGGCCGAACGCTTCTGTGTGCGGAATTCGGGAGCGATCGCCGTCGTGGAAGGGGTCGGCGACCACGGCTGTGAGTACATGACGGGCGGCGTGGCAGTGATCCTCGGAACGACCGGACGCAACTTCGCAGCCGGCATGTCCGGCGGCGTCGCCTACGTTTACGATCCCGGTGACGAGCTGTTGGCGAATTGCAACATGGAGATGGTCGAACTCGAGCCGATCACGGAACCGCGCGACGTCGAAGAACTGCAGCGCCTGATCGACAACCACCGTGAATACACAGGCTCGACCCTCGCCGGCCGGCTCCTGTCCGACTGGGAGAACAGCCTGACCAAGTTCAAGAAAGTCATTCCGACCGATTACAAACGGGCCCTGCAGGAACTGGCCGACCGCTCAATTGCGACCGACGAACCGGGCGCGGCCGACGACTCCGAGCGTGCGGCTGCAGTCGCGGCGTCACCCGGAGGACGCACCTAGAACGCGATTTGGCGCGGTACTCGATTTCCGAGTGTCGGCCTGTTCTTCGACTTGAACCGCTCGCCGCATCGCCCGACCACAGGGGCCCGACGGCATTGACTCCGATCGACATTACTTAGACTGCTAAGAGCACCCTACGAGATGGGAAAGCCGACCGGCTTCACCGAGTTTTCGCGACAGCTTCCGCCGGACCGCGAGCCGGCGATGCGCGTGCTCGATTGGAACGAATTCCACGAGCACTTGAGCCCGCGCGAGCTGCGCGAGCAAGGCGCGCGCTGCATGGACTGCGGCGTGCCGTTCTGCCACTCGGGCGACTTGATGGCCAACATGGCCGCCGGTTGCCCCGTCAACAACCTGATCCCCGAATGGAACGACCTGGTCTATCGGGATCACTGGCGCGAGGCGCTCGACCGCCTCCACAAGACCAACAACTTTCCCGAATTTACCGGCCGCGTGTGCCCGGCGCCGTGCGAAGGCTCCTGCGTGCTCGGCATCATCGAGCCGGCGGTGACGATCAAGTCGATCGAATGCGCGATCATCGACCGCGGCTTCCAGGAGGGGTGGGTGACGGCCAACGCGCCTCGCTCCCGCACCGGCAAGACCGTGGCCGTGGTCGGCTCAGGACCGGCCGGACTGGCGGCGGCCGCGCAGCTCAATAGCGCCGGCCATCAGGTCACCGTCTTCGAGCGGTCCGACCGCATCGGCGGCCTGTTGATGTACGGCATCCCCAACATGAAGCTCGAAAAAACGGTGGTCGAGCGGCGCGTGCGGCTGTTGGCCGAGGAGGGGGTGGAGTTCCTCACCGGAAAGGAAGTCGGCCGCGACCCGACCGGCACCGACCTGCTGTCCAACTTCGACGCCATTGTGCTGTCTACCGGGGCGACGCGGCCCCGCGATTTGCCGATTCCTGGGCGAGAGCTGAAGGGAATCCACTTCGCGATGGAATTTTTGCACGCCAACACCAAGAGCCTCCTCGATTCGGGACTGGCCGACGGGCGGTATCTTAGCGCCAAGGACAAGCGAGTGATCGTCATCGGCGGCGGCGACACGGGGACCGACTGCATCGGCACATCGATGCGGCACGGCTGCCGCCATCTGGTCAATTTCGAGATTGTGCCGATGCCTCCCGAGGCGCGGGCGGCCAACAACCCTTGGCCGCAGTGGCCTCGCATCTTCCGCGTCGACTATGGGCACGCAGAGGCGGCTGCCCGTTTCGGCCGCGACCCGCGCGAGTTCGCCATCTCCACTGTCGAGTTTCAATCCGACGGCGCCGGCAACGTGCAAGCGCTCAAGGCCGTGCGGGTCGACTGGTCGAAGCCCACCCCCGGCAAGGCGCCCTTCAGCGTGATCGAGGGATCGGAAGAGATTTTTGAGTGCGACCTGGTGCTCTTGGCCCTGGGCTTCTTGGGGCCGGAGACCGCCGCCTCGGCACAACTCGGCGTCGAGCTGGACGAGCGAACGACGAACTACAAAGCGCCCTACGGCAAGTTCCGCACGAACGTCGATAAGGTGTTTGCCGCCGGCGACTGCCGCCGCGGGCAGAGCCTGATCGTCTGGGCAATCAACGAAGGCCGCGGCGCGGCGCGCGAATGCGATCGCTACCTGATGGGCTCGACCGACCTGCCGTAAGGTCGCCTGCGGCGGAGTCTGGACGGAATCGGTCAGTCCCGCGTTTCAGCTGCCCGCGCCGGCCGGTTTGCCGGACGATTCCGGCAAACCGAACCCCTCCGGCAAATCGAATCCGCCCGCGACTAGAGCGTCCGACCGTTGTAGTTGATCTTGCAGTTCTTGAGCTTGTTTTTGAGCTTCTCCGCGCCGGTCGGCGTGACCAAGGTGTTCAAGAGCGCGAGGCCCTCGAGCGTCTTCACCTTGGCAAACATCGGGAGCGATGCGTCGCTAATGAGCTTGTTGTTCTGAAAGTAGAGGTTCTTGAGCTTCTTCATCCTGGGCAGCACCGCCATCGCCGGGTCGCTGAGCGCGTCATTTTCGTGGACCGAGAGGTATTCCAGGTTTTTCAGCGGCGGTATCGCGCCGGTGAAGGCCGCGTTGGTGCAGTTGGCGGCACCAACGTCGAGGCTGACCAGGGTCTTCATCCGGGAGATCCCCTCGTACGCCTCGATCGACAGATAGGGATTGTCGTACACCGTCAATTGAAGAATGTGGGGCAGTCCCTTGTGCTTTGTCATCAACTCTTTCAGCCCCCGACCGCGAAGGCCCTGCATCTTGGCCATCTTCAGCACTTCCAGCTCCGTGAAGGGCAATAGATACTGCATCCCGTTATCGGTGACATAGGTGCCGGTGAGATCGAGATATTTGAGGTTCACCAGCGGCGTCAGCTTCTCCAAGTGCTCGTCGGCAAAGCCTGTGACGCCGGCGACCGACAGCTTCTCGAGCTGGGTCATCTGCGCGATCTCGGCAATCCCCGCCGAGGTCAGCTTCGAGGCGTCCAGGTGCAGCTCGGTGAGCTGCTTCATTTGCTTGATATAGCCCATCCCCGCGTCGCTGTTCTTGTCCTTCTGCGCACCCCTGGCCATCCAGAGTGAGGTGACGCTTTTCATCTTGGCGACGTTGGCGAGCGCCTCGTTGCCGTAGCTGAGCGTGCTGATGTTCAGTTGCTCGACGTGGTCGAACTTGGGCAGTGCCGCAAACCCGGCGTCGTTGACCGCGCTCGACTGGATGTCGAGGTTCGTGATCTGATCGCGAACCTCGGGGAAGGAGGCGAGTTCCGCCAATTGCTCGTTCGTCCGGCGATAGACGGGCGTGGAGTTGAATTGGGCCATGGCTTCCTGGGCCGTCTTCTTGGGGGCTTCCGGCTGTTTCGGGGCCGGGGCCGGCGCGGCCTTGGTCGGCTCGGCCTGCTTGACGACCGGTGCCGGGGCCGGTGCCTCTTCCTTTTTCTTGCCGATCAGCTCGCTCCAGGTCGGCGGCTTGTCGCAGCCGGCCAGCCCAAAGAGCGTGACCGTCAGGAAGCTGGTTAAGAGAACGTGCATCCAGGTTCGTGGACCGGCTGGGTTATCCTCCGCCTGTCGACGCGCAACATTCGCTCGTGGATTCGGGGCCATGGCTGGAAAGCTCCTTCGTGATCGAACAACGTCAAATGAAACCGGGCCAAATGTGAGACAGGGCCAAATGAAACAATGTCAAAGGAAACACCGCAAATCCCATGATCGCGGCGTAAGAGAGCGAGACGAAGATCTGTCACGAAGGACCTGAAGAAATCCCGCATCACAGCGGGTTCATCATATCGGCGATTTTCTCGCGACGCAAAGAAATAGCGCGCACACGAGCGATGGCGAATGAGCGCAGCCCTGCTGGAAAAATAACTTCCGACTGTTGCTCGCCAGGGTGTCGGAGGGAACCTTCGAGACCTCACCGCGAGAGGGCGCACTTCGGCGTGCCGCCGCTTTGCTCTTTGCCGGCTCGGCTAGCCGTCGAGGCCGTGGACCGCACCGGTACTGTCGCCGACCTGCGAGGTGCCGGCGCCGACGCGATCGAGCATGGCCAGGAAGAGATTGTTGAGCGGAGTCTCTTTCGGCAGCTGCACGTGGCGCCCGGGGCGGATCGTGCCGCCCGCGCGACCGGCCAGCAGGATCGGCAGATCGTTGTGCGAGTGAGCGTTGCCGTCCTTGATGCCGCTGCCGTAGAGCACCATGCAATTGTCCAACAGCGTACCTTCCCCCTCGCGAATCGAGCGGAGCTTGCCGAGGAAGGCCGCATAATGTCCGACGAGATAGCGATCGATCTTCTTGATCTGGGCGATCATGTCCTTGTTGTTGCGATGGTGCGAGAGGGCGTGGTGCCCGTCTTTGGCGCCGACCATCGGGTAGCCACGGTTGCTCCCCTCGTTGCCGAACATGAAGGTGGCCACGCGGGTCATGTCGGTCTGGAAGGCGAGGGCCAAGAGGTCGAACATCAGCTCGACGTGCTTGGCGAAGTCGTCGGGAATACCCACCGGTGCGGTGGCGGCGGCCGGTCGGCGAGCGGCGGCCTGTCCGGCCAGCTCGATTCGCTGCTCCAGCTCGCGGACGCCGGTCGTGTATTCATCCATCTTGTGTCGGTCGACCAGCCCCAGCTTCTTGTTGAGCCGATCCGAGTCGTCCCGCACGAGGTCGAGGATGCTCTTCCGTAGGAAGTTCCGGCGTTCCCGTTCTCGCGGAGCGACGTTGGCATTGCCGAACATCCGTTCGAAGACGAGCTTGGGATTCACCTCTTTGGCCATCGGGGTCGTCGGCGTCTTCCAGGAGATGCACGACGAATAGGCACAGCTGTAACCCGAATCGCAATTCCCCGCGGTCGCACTGTGGTCGATGCCCAATTCCAGCGACGGCAGCGGCGTGTGATGGCCGATCCTGGCCGCTGCGATCTGGTCGACCGATACGCCCACGCGAATGTTGGCGCCGGACGTTTTGTACGGGTGCGCGCCGGTCAGGAACGCTGAGGCGGAGCGAGCATGATCGCCGGCTCCGTCGCCGAGCGCGTAAGCCCGATGCTGCGACAGGCCGCTCAGCACCATCACTTCGCTTTTTACGGGGGCCAGCGGCTCGAGCGTGGGCGAGAGGGTGAAGTTCGCGCCGACCTCTTTCGGCTCCCAGGCCGAGGGGATCACGCCGTTGGGCGTGAAGAGAAAGGCCATGCGGACGGGCGGCTTCGCCAGGGCTTTGCCGACCGCACTCTTGCCGACGGCGGCCGCACCGTGAGAGCGGGGCAGCATGGCTTCGAGCCACGGGAGTGCGAGCGCCACCCCGGCACCGCGGAGGAACGTGCGACGTTGCAGCCCCGCTTTGGCAAGCGACCCGAGCTGGCTGTCGACCGTGTTGGACTTGTTGGCGTGTGACTTGTTATCGGTCATTCCGGTTCCCGCCTCCGCGTCGCAAGAGAAACGGATCGCTCTCGACGATCTGGGTGACTAATGCCGAAAAACGGTCGTCGCCGCGATGCGTGCCGTCCACGATCCGGTCGAGCGCGCAGCGGTCATAATACTCCACTCCTCGACCCAGCGCATACGCCAGGAGCGTCTCGGCGAAGTGCCGCCGAAAGGCGTCCTGGCGTTTGCTCAGCACGCCGATCAGCTCGACCGGCCCGCGAAACGATTCGCCGCCGGGCAGGCTGCCACTGGCGTCGATGGGATGATCTTTCTCCTTCTCGCGCCATCGGCCGATCCCGTCGAAATTCTCCAGTCCGAGTCCCAGCGGATCCATAATTTTGTGACAAACCGCGCACGAGGCGCTCGTGCGGTGCAGCGCCAGCTGGTCGCGTAAAGACGCCTTGGGATTGGACTTTTGCGTCTCGGAGAGCTCGGGGACGTTGGCCGGCGGCGGGGGCGGCGCCTCGCCCAAAAAGGTTTCGAGGATCCATTTGCCCCGCTTGACCGGCGAGGTCCGCGTGCGCTGCGAAGTCAGCGTGAGGATGCTCGCCTGCGTCAGGACGCCCGCACGGGGCAGCCCCTCGAGCGACACTTCACGGAATTCGTCGCCTGTCACTCCTTTGACGTCGTAGAACTTCGCCAACCGCTCGTTGAGAAACGTGTATTTCCCGTTGAGCAGATCGAGCACGCGGCGGTCGTCGCGGACAAGGCTCTGGAAGAAGAGATCCGTCTCGCGACGCATGTCCTTCTGCAATTCGCCGTCGAACGCGTCGAAAACTCTCGGGTTGGGCCGCGCCAGATCCAACAATCCCAGGTTGAGCCACTGGGCGGCAAAGTTGCTGACGAGCGCCTGCGACTTCTTGTCTTTGAGCATGCGGCGGACCTGGGCCGCCAATACGTCGGGCCGCTCGAGGCTGCCGTCGGCGGCCAGGCGAAATAGCTCGTCGTCCGGCATGCTGCTCCAAAGGAAATAGGAGAGCCGCGAGGCGAGCTCGAACGCGCTGATCGGCACCGCGTCTTTGCCCTCACTCGGACTGCCCGACTGCTCGACGCGAAACAGGAAATGCGGCGAAACCAGGATCGCCGTCAGCCCCGTTTGAACCACGCGATCGAGCGAAGCGCCCGGTGCCGACGCGACGGCCAATTCGACGTACGGTTTGATTTCGATGCTGTTCACCGGCCGGCGGAAGGCCCGCGTCGCGATACGGGAGAGAATGCGATTCGCCCGCGCGGGAAGCGAACCGTCAGCGTTCGTCGACACCGACAAGATGCGCTTGCGCGTTTCGATCGTCGCGAGTGCCGGGTCGTGTTCATCGATCGAGAACGGGCCTTCGACCTCGAACCGCTCGAGCTCGAGTTCCCGCGCCAGCCGTTGTCGGACGATTTTTTTCTTTTTCGCGTGAGCCGCCGTGACCAGCGGCAACGCGGGGGGAGCCGGCGGTTCGGTGAGCGAGTTGGTGAAAGCGGCCGAAAACTTGTGGAGGCCGCTCGTGAGTTGTGTCCGTACTTCGTATCGGTCCGGGACGTTGTTCCCCCTCACGTGAAACACTTGTCGCGGCTGGTCGTCGATCTGCACCTCGAGCCGCGGCCGTTCGCCCCCGGCTTGGCGAGCCATGGCGATTACACGCAGCACGTACTCGCCCTGCATGCGGCTGCGAAACGTGCCGTTCACCGAGCCCGCCGAGGGCAGCCATACGTACTTGTCCCGGGCGTACTTCTTGCGGTCCAACAGGGCCGAGCCTTGCGTCGCGAGCTTGCGGATCTCGATGCGGTCGATCGGCGGGGCTTTCAAATCGACGCCGAACAGCGCCACGGAAGAAACTCGCTCGGCAGCGGTCAGATATCGCTCCATCAACAGGGGCGAAATCGACAGCACGTCGCCTTGGTTGTCGAAGCCGTTGCCGACGTCGTCGGACGGAAATTCGTCGGCGGGCCGCAGCGAGACGCCCAGCAAGTCGTGGATCGTGTTGTTGTACTCGGCGCGATTCAGCCGCCGAATCGTGACATGACCGGGATCGTGCGATTTTCCGCAGTCGTCGTCGAAGACCGCCTGGTTGATGCCGCGGAGCAAGGCGGCCACCTCGGCTTCGTTGGGCCGCGTCGGATGTTCGGCCGGCGGCATCGCACCGGTCTCGAGCATCTTACGGACTTTGTCCCACGTCTTGCGGCTGGCGACGGCGGACGAGAGATCGGAAAAACTGTCGAAATTCACGCTGCCGTTGACGTTGTCGTTGCTGTGACAATCGACGCAATATTTGCGGACAAGCGGCTGAATCGTTTCGCGATAGGCCCGCGCGGGTTCGATCGGGGCCGCGACTGCCGGGGCGGTCGAAGGCTTTTCGGACGGCGGTCGTTGCTGGTCGCCGCCGATTGCCCTCCGGCCCACCGCCTGCCAGACGAGGCCAGCGGCGATCAGGGCCAGCAATCCGCCGCCGATCAGCGTCCGCCGGCCGATCGGCGTGCGAGGATTGTCACGCCGCTTGGGCGCACAATCGCACGCAACGGTCCAACTCGCAGGCGGGCGGGTCGGGAGCAAATCTCACCTAAGCAGATGGCCCGGCTAACAAAACCAGGCGGCTAACGGTTGGGGTCGCTCAGCAGCGAGAGCGAGGAGGGATATCGGCGGGGGGTTAAACGTATTTTTATGTGTGAACCGCCCTTTGGACAAGCTTACGTTTCATTTTTCCGCGGGGCGTGATCCGATTTCGGGGCATCTCCCTTCAGCATCGGCAGTTCGAGTTGGTGGCAGCCCGCCTGGGAGGGGCGGCTCAAATGGACTAAACGGGCCTCCCTTGACTGCAAAATCGTCCAGAAATTGAGCCGGAAATCGGCCCCCAAAATCGGCCCAAAATCCGATAGACAAAAAAGTCCCGCCCGCGCCCTCTTAGTGAGCGGTGATTGTGGATACTGTTTCGGTCAGTGGTGTGTGGCATTACCGGGGATCGGGGAGACGGGTCATGAAGCGGTCGTTCGGTTCGCTCCGGGTGATTATTCCTGTGCTGCTGGTGCTCCCGTTCGCTTATCGCGGAGCTTCCTGGTTGGTCCGGGCCACGCCGCAAACGCATTACGACGTGGAGATGGCGACGGCCGGGCGAGATCTATTCGTGCACGAATGGACCCCCAACGATCCGCTGGCAGGCGGCGGCGACGGGTTGGGTCCCGTGTTCAACGCCAAGTCGTGCTCGCAGTGCCACAAGCAGGGCGGTCTGGGGGGCGGCGGTCCGCTCGAAAATAACGTGACCACCTTCACGCAGATCGACAATCCGGTCGAGGACGCCCGCGACGCGGCGAATCGCGCGCTCCGCAACACCCGCAATCAGCAGGCGGCCCCGGCCCAAACCAGCGGAACCGCGAAGGGCTCGCGCCAGGGCGTCGTTCATAAGTTCGCCACGGATGAGCAATTTGCCGAAACGCTGTTCCTACTGGCGCCGACGTTCCCGAAGTCGAGCCCGCCGCCTCCGCTGAGCGACTTGCTGCCGAAGGTGCAGCGCGATTGCACGACGGCCCCCAACATCGGCATCGTCACCGGGATGGACGTGTCGCAGCGCAATACGCCCGCCCTGTTCGGGGCCGATCTGATCGACGCAATTCCGGACGAGACGATCATCGCTAACGAGCGGGCTGAGCGCCTCAAGTGGGCGCTCGCCGACTCCGACACCGACGATTACCCGGTCGGTCGCGCGCTGCGACTGGTCGACGGACACGTCGGCCGCTTCGGCTGGAAAGCCCAGACGACAACGCTGGGAGGCTTCGTGCGGGCCGCCTGCGCGAACGAGCTGGGTCTCGGCAATCCAAGCCAGCCGCAGCCCGTGTCGATGGCCAAGCGCGATTACAAGGCTCCCGGTCTCGATCTGACCAACGAGCAGTGCGATCAGCTGACGGCGTATGTCGGCACGCTCGGCCATCCGGTCGAAGAAGTGCCCGACTCCCCCGCGCTGGCTCATCAGGCGGCCGAAGGCAAAAAGCGTTTTGACTTGATCGGCTGCTCCGATTGCCACAAGCAAGACGTCGGCCCGGCGAAGGGAATTTACAGCGATCTGCTGCTGCATCGCATGGGGCAGACGCTGGTCGGCGGTGGGACGTATGGCGACTTGCCGCCGAACCTGCCCGACTTCGCCGAGGGCGGAGCGCCGCAATCGAGCGAGTGGCGGACGCCGCCGCTGTGGGGCGTGGCCGACTCCGCTCCCTATTTGCACGACGGCCGGGCCGCGGACTTGAACCAAGCCATCGAGTTGCACGCCGGACAGGCCAAGAGCGTGGCCGACAAGTATAAGCAGCTCAAGTGGGAACAAAAGGAAGAGTTGTTGGCCTTCCTGCGAACGCTGCGTGCCCCGAAATCGGCAGAGCGGGACTCGCAACCGCAGCTCTAGCGCGCTACGATGACCGTCTAGCGATTCGTGCCTCTGCCGCCGGAGGTTCGGCGGCACACGTCGCGTTACGAGAGTGCGATCAGCACTAAGCGCATGGCGATCGACGTCGTTTGCGAGTGTGGGAAACGTCTCAAAGCCCCCGACTGGATGGCGGGGCGGAGCACGCAGTGTCCCGCCTGCTGGAACTCGGTGAGCATTCCTCGCCCGCGCTTGTTCGGATTGCTGGGCCCGGCGAAACAGAAACGGGGCGAGAGCCCTCGGCCGGCCGATGCCAACACTCCGCCCCCGGACGCCGCGCCGGCGGCGAACTCATCCTTCCGCCCTTCCAACGGCCAACCGGGGGCACCGGTCGGTGATCCGTTCGCCGGCGAGGGCCGCTCGACCGCGTTCATCAAGCCCAAGCAGCCGCCCAAGAATCGCAAGACCACGTTCGTTCCGACACGGGCGCTCTGTAACGGCGACGACTATCAGCCCAACAGCGTGATGCTGCGGACCCAGCCCCGCTGGGTGAAGCTGATCTCGGATCGCAGCAAGCAGCAGTGGTATCACAGCCTGGCTTTTCCTTTCGAGAAGCTGCCGATCTTTCTGCGGCTCGGCTTGCTGCAGTCCGTGTTGACGACGGCCGCGCTCATCCTGTGGCTGTCGATGGAGCGAGATAGTCCGCACAAGGCCCAGTTCGTTGGCTGTTTGTTCGTCTGCTTGTGCGGCGTCCTCTTCGTGCTGGGGCACACCTTCCATTATTTCAATGCCATTCTCGAAATGGCCTGCCACGGGAAAATACAATACGAGCCGGGAATCGGCTGCACCGCGGTCGGCGCCTTGGTGAGCTGCGGTCATTGGCTGAGCTGCCTGCTCGCCGGCCCCGTGCTGCTTTTTGCGGCGGCGGTGGGTTTTTGGCTTTACTGCGGCGATTTGACGATCATCGACTGGTCGATTCTCGTCGAGCTGTGCCTGGCAGCCGTCGGCTGGTGGCTGATCGCGCTCTTGTTGACCAACCTGGACGACTCGGTGCGGGTGGCGTCGCCCGTGCACGTCGTGGCGACGGCGCTGACCATGCCCTGGGAATTCGCCGGGCTGACGGTCCTGGCATCGGCCGTGTTCCTGGGACACTTGCTCGTTGCCGGCTACGCGATCGGCCAGTTGCACGTGACGCCGCTCACGGCGTTTCCCCTTTTGTGGGTCTGTTGGAGCAGCGGGTTTTATCTCACGGCGTTTACCTTCCGCCGAATCGGGCTGACCTACTATCGGGCGCAGCAGCGCCTCGTCGGCCGCAAGCACACTGGAGCCATGCCCGTCGTGGCGCTGCGGCATCAGGGGGACATTCAGGAAGAGCGGTCCCGCGAATCGGTCACGCTGGTCCAGCAGCACCTGGGGCGACCGTCGAAGTAAGCGCCGCGATGTGACTGCCGGCGGAGTCTCGGCTCGATCAGGCGTGCGGGCTCTCAAAACGCACGAGCAGCTGCCCGTCCTCGACGCGAAAGTTAACGTCGTCAAGCGGCGCATCGGGCGGTCCAGAGGTCCGCTTCCCTTCCGCGTCGAACGTGCCGCCGTGACACGGGCAAACAAAGAGCGTGCGCTCGGTCCGCCAGGCAACGCGACATCCTTTGTGCGGACAGCGTGGCGAAAGGACGCGCAGCGCGTCGGGTCCGTCCGCGGATTTCCGTACGAAGACCGCTTCTTGAGTCTTGCCCGCTCCGTTCGGATTCGCCGCGTCGAATTGAACCAGCTTCCATTCGCCGACGGGCAAGCCGTCGATCGCCGCGATCGGCCGAAACGGAACCTGCCGCTGCCTGAACCAGCGCACGACGGGTTCGTAGAACGACTGCAGCCCCACGTAGGCCAGGCCGACGCACGCCGCGATCCCTCCGCCCAGGACGGCGACGAATCTCCGGCGGGAGCGGGGGAGCGGCGTTTCTTGGCCAGTCGTTGGTTGCGGTTCGCCTTCTGCCATCGTTCGGCGCTCTTGTTTGGCCAACAGTGGGCTGGGGAAGAATCAGGCCGCGAGAATCGAATCGAGGGAAACCAAGGGAATCCCGAACGTCTCCGCAACGGCGCGATTGGTAACGCAGCCCTGATGGACGTTCACGGCCTCGGCCAGTCCGGGGTCGCCGCCGCATGCGTCGCGCAAGCCGCGGTTGGCAATCCGCAGCGCGTAAGGGAAGGTGACGTTGCACAGCGCGTAGGTGCTCGTGCGGCCGACCGCGCCGGGCATGTTGGTCACGCAATAGTGCACAATGCCGTCGACGATGTAAGTCGGCTTGGAGTGGGTCGTCGGGCGGGACGTTTCCAGGCAGCCTCCCTGGTCAATCGCCACGTCGATGATCACCGCTCCCGGCTTCATGATCGCCAGGTCTTCCCTGCGGACCAGCTTGGGGGCGAGCGCTCCGGGAATGAGCACGGCTCCAATCACCAGGTCGGCCAGCCGCAACTCTTCGCGGATGTTGTGCCGGTCGCTGTAGAGCGTGTTGACGTTCCCCGGCATGATGTCCTCGAGGTATCGCAGCCGATCGACGTTGATGTCGAGAATATTGACGTCGGCCGCGAATCCGGCGGCGATTTGAGCCGCGTTTTTGCCGACGACTCCGCCTCCCAGCACGGTGATATGCGCGGGCAGCACCCCCGGCACGCCGCCGAGCAGAATGCCCCGACCTTCCTGGGGCCGTTCGAGGAACTTGGCCCCCTCCTGAATGCTCATGCGCCCGGCGACTTCGCTCATCGGCGTGAGGCAGGGAAGATCGCCGTGCTTGCCGCGGAGCGTTTCGTAGGCCACGGCCGTCACCCCCGACTCGACCACGCCGCGTGTCAGCGACTCATCGGCCGCGAAATGGAAATAGGTGAAGAGGATTTGCCCGGGGCGCAAGCGGCCGATTTCCGGCGGCTGCGGCTCCTTCACTTTGATCACCAGCTGGGCGTTGGCGAAAATCTCGGCTGGCGAATCGACGATTTCGGCCCCGTTATCCCGATACAGCTCGTCCGGAATGCCGCTGCCCAGCCCGGCGTTGCGCTCGACGAGCACTTTGTGCCCGGCCCGCGTCAGCTCGTCGACCCCGACCGGCAGCATCGAGACGCGATACTCATCCTGTTTGATTTCTTTCGGCACGCCGACAATCATCTGCGTTCCCTTTCGAGCATCGGCCGCGAGGTGACGGAAGATCGAAACCCCTGGCCGCGAAAAAGCCGATTTGCGGAATGGCCCCGGTTCGATCCTGGATTTGGCAGCGACATTTCAGCAGAGGCCGGCAACGCGTGCAAGACGTCGCCCAACGCCCGCTCGGAGGCGAAGCGACGTAGCGTTTCCGGGTCGCGGCTCGGATTCGCTATGATCGCCGTCGGTCGTTAGGCTTCGTCTGCGGAAAATGGCGTTGGCACTCTCTCTCACTGTCGAAGAACAAGAAGCGGCGGAGCGGCTCGTCTCGCTGGCGCTGGTCGAAGACTTGAGAACGCTGGGCGACATCACCAGCCGGGCACTCATCGGCGATGCGCGACAGGGCGCCGTCGATATTGTGGTGCGGCAGGACGGTGTTGTGGCGGGCTTGCCGGTGGCGGCGATCGTGACGCGGCAACTCGATCGCCAGACGACGATTCAGCCCCTGGTGTCCGACGGCGACAAAGTCAGCGGCGGGACGACCATCGCACAGGCCCACGGCTCGTGGCGCTCGCTGTTGGCGGCCGAGCGCACCGTCCTCAACTTCCTCATGCACCTGAGTGGCGTGGCCACGCGAACCCGCCAATTCGTCGATCGGGTCGCCGGCACCAAGGCCCTGATCCTCGAAACGCGGAAGACGTTGCCCGGCTGGCGGCTCCTGGAAAAATACGCCGTCCGCGCGGGCGGCGGCACGAATCATCGGATCGGCCTCTTCGACGGCTGCCTGATCAAGGACAACCACTTGGCCGCCTGGCGCGAAGATCATCCGCGCGATTCGGACGAGGAGACGATTCGCGGAGCGGTGGCAGCGGCCCGCAGTGCGATCCCGGCGGGCATTCCGCTCGAGATCGAAGTCGACACGCTCGACCAGCTAAAAGCCGCTCTCGCCGCCGCGGCCGACATCGTGCTCCTGGATAACATGGACGCCGCCACGATTGGCCAGGCGGTGCGAATTCGTGACGAACTCGCGCCTCGGGTGCTGCTCGAGGCCTCGGGGGGCGTTAACCTGGAGACAGTGGCTGCGATTGCGGCGGCGGGCGTCGATCGCATCAGCGTCGGGTCGATCACCCACTCGGCCCCCGCGCTCGACATTGCCTTCGACTGGCACGGAGCGACCGGCGTTCCGCGGGCGCAGACGCAATCTCACTGACGATGAATGAGTGTGTGACGGATTGACCATGGATCGAACCCACAGCCTGGCGTTGCTCGAGGTGGCCAACCTGACGCCGGCCCTGATCATCGCCGATCGTTGCCTGAAGGCGGCCGGCGTCACGCTTCTGGGCATCGAAAGCACCGACAGCGCTGACCAGTGCATCAAGCTGGTCGGCGAGACCGGTGCGGTGATGGCGGCGGGGCAGGTGGGCGTGGAGCTGGCCCGCCGGATGGGGAGCCGCGCCTCGCTGTCGGTGCTGCCGGCGCCGGTCGAAGCGACGCGGATTCTGGCCCATCCACAGCCCGTTTACAGCCCTATGCTCGACCTTTATGATTACCGCATTCCGAAAGAGCCCCTCGATATGAGCCCCTCTGACGCCGTTGGTTTGCTCGAAACTCAAGGCCTGGTGGCCGCTTTGCATGCGACGGACGACATGCTCAAGTCGTCCAACGTGACGCTGGTCGGCAAAGAAAAAATCGGTGCCGCCTACGTGACGATCGTGGTGCGGGGCGACGTGGCGGCCGTGCAGACGGCCATCGCCACCGGCAGGCAAACGGTCGAGCGATTGGGGGGCAAGCTCATCCTGGCCGACGTCATCGCCCGTCCCCATCCCGAGCTGGCCGCGCTCCTGCCCAAGTCGCTGTGAGCCGGTCAGGCCTCCTTGGGCGTAAGTCGTGAGCTCCAAGCGAACCAAAACGGCCTCGCGCTCCCGGCCTGCCGCGACGAGTCAATCCGTCGACCCGGGCGAATCGGCGGCCACATCACCTGAGCCGGGTACGTCGTGGTGGCTGATCGGCCTGTCCGCCCTGTGGCTGGTCGCGTTTCTCGTCTTTTTCTCCTGCTTTGATTTCCCCAATAACAGCTGGCTGACCCGCGTCGCCGTCTGGATCGATCTGCCGGATCTGATCGTGGCCTCGCAGTTCTTTTCGGCGCGGTGGGGCAATCTGGCTCAACGCGTCAGCATCTTCACGCCGGCCGCGTTCGCGTTGACGAGTGCCTGGTTTTGGGGCCAGATCCTCTTGCGCGTGTTGCGCCCGTCGGTCGAGCGCCGTTCGGCCGAAGGGGTCGTCTTCTCATTCGCGCTCGGACTGAGTGGCCTGTCACTCACGACATTGCTCCTTGGACTGGCGGGACTGTTGTCTCGCGTGACCGTAATTCCGATTCTCGCCGTCTCGCTTCCGCTCGAAGCGATCTTCCTCCGGCGCGATTTGAATCGACGGCGAAACGCCGACTCGCTGCCGGCTCAGCCCCAGCCGTCGACGCGCCGATATCTCTGGTTGGCCCTGGCGGCAATGGCGCCCTTCGTCATCACGATGTGGCTCGGCTCAATGTCACCCGAGCGCGATTTCGACGTGCTGGCCTATCACTTCGAAGGACCGAAAGAATACTTCGAGGCGGGACGCATCACGTTCCTGCCGCACAACGTCTACACAAACTTTCCCTTCTTTGCCGAGATGCTCGTCTTGTTGGGGATGGTGTTGCGCGGCGACTGGTACTGGGGAGCGATCGTCGGCAAGGTCGTTTTGTTCGCCTTCGCGCCGCTCACCGCCCTCACGCTCTATGCGGCCGGCCGTCGCTACTTCAGTCCGCAGGCGGGGCTGATGGCCGCGGTCGTCTTTCTGTCGACGCCGTGGATCGATCGGATCACGATCATCACTTACGTCGAGGGCCCACTGACGTTCTTCGTCGCGGCAACGCTCTTGGCAGTGCTGATCGCGCTGGAGCGGTTTCGCGGTGGACTGCCTGCTCTGCGAGACGTGTTCGTGGTCGGACTGTTGGCCGGGAGCGGCATGGCGTGCAAATACACGGGCCTGCTGCAGGTTGTCGTGCCGATGGGGTTGGCGGTCGTTGTCGGTGCGTGGTGGGCGCTCCGTGGCAATCCGACGCGCGTCGCGAGCGTGTCGAAGTGCGCGCTGGCTTTCGCACTCGGCGTCGCAGTCACGATCGGCCCATGGTTGGTGAAAAACCTCGTGCTGACGGGCAATCCCGTCTATCCGTTGGCGTACAACCTGTTTGGCGGTCGGGATTGGAGCCCCGAGCTCAACGCCCGCTTTGTTCCGGCGCATAGCCCGCATAAATTCGGACCCGCGGTCCTGGGGCAGAACTTGCTCGATGTGATCGCCGACAATGATTGGTCGAGTCCGCTCCTGTTTGGGCTGGCGCCGCTGGCCCTCTTGGTAGCGCGGCGACGGGGCTTGGTGCTCGCGCTGTGGTTGTTGTTTGGTTACTTGTTCTTCGCCTGGTGGGGCTTCACCCATCGCATCGATCGCTTTTGGGTGCCGATCATTCCCGTCGTCGCGCTCTTGGCTGGCGTGGGGGCCACTTGGACCAATGCGGTGGCGTGGCGCTGGATCGCGGGGGCGGTCATCTGCCTGGCGCTTTGGTTCAACTTCGCCCTGGTCGCCGGGCAGGGCGTGTATTCCGGGACGACGATGGAGGCCTGGGAGATCACGGGCTATAACGCCTGGCTTTCTGATCTCGAACGCGCGCGGGAAAACGCCGCGTACCCGTATTTCTCCTTCATGAACCGCTGGCTGCCCAAGGGGTCCAAAGTGCTGGACGTGGGCGATGGGCAGGTTTTCAACGCGCAGTTCCCCATCGTTTACAACACCGTGTTCAACCACTCGATCTTCAAAAAGTGGTTTGCTGGCAAGCCCGCCGCGCCGAGCTCAAAAGACAGCGCGCTGCCGCTCAAACCGGCCAAAGAGATTCTGCAGACCCTGCATGAGCACGGCATCACGCACATTTATGTGTGCTGGGAATGGATTCGCCGTTACCGCGATCCGGGCAACTACGGTTACACCGAGTTCGTCGAGCCGGCCCGTTTCGAGCAGCTGATGCAGGAGGGTGTGCTGGGGCGACCGGTGACCTTTGGCGTGCTCAGCAAGCAGGGAATGTCGAGCGACGCCGTGCAGCGTCTGGAAGCCAGCGTTGCTCAGGGGCAGGCAATCCCTGCCAGAAACAACCTGCCGATCTTCGTCACCGATCTGGTGCCCGGCATCTCGGAAAGCGATCGCAGCGCGCTTGCGGGCTGGAGCGCTCCGCTCCTGACCGACGCCGAAAACCACGAGGTGGTGATCAACGCCCAAATCTTCCCGGTGCGTTGATTGCGGGCGACGGTTCGCCTATTCCGCCAGCCAAGGTTGCTGCAGCACTTCGCGTTCGTTTGACTGGGCGCGAGGCGCGCGATCGATCCGAACGGTGTCGGCCGGATTGCCGATGGTGTCGGCGTCCGAAGGCGGCTGGGCCACGAGGCGGCGATTCTGCTCGTCGTGGGATCGCACAGTGATGTCGATGTGCGGATCGGAGGGTTGGCTCTGCACGGTGGGTCCAATCCTTCGGCGGGCCGGGGCGGGAGGGATACGAATTAGGTTCTAAGCGATTCTAACGCGCCAAAATCTTGATGCGAGGAAAAAATCTGCGGTCAATTCCGGTTCTCGACAGGCTGCCCGGCGGCCGGCGGCGAAACCGTAAGCCGCTTGGCCGCGGCCGGTTCGGCGGTGCCCTTTGTCGTTTGGGCGACACTGTAGGTGTCGCTTTCCTTACCGGTGTAGGCCACCAGGAGTTCGGCCAGCAGCCCCAGCGAAAGGGCCTGGGCGCCGAGGATCGTCGCGGCGATCGAATACGGTAACAGCGGACGCGTGCCGATCGGACCGAAGTCGGCCCCTGCCAAATGCGTGCAGCACCAGATGAAGGCGAGGTAGAGCAGACCGCAGACTCCGAGAGCCAGCGAGCAGAGGCCGAAACCGCCCAGAATGTGCTGCGGTCGCTGGCCGAAGCCGGTCAGAAAGGTCACGGTGAGTAGGTCCAGAAAGCCGCGAGCGAAACGCCGAACCCCATACTTCGAGCTGCCGAACCGCCGCGGCCGATGATGGACCGGCATCTCGGTGACGCGAAAGCCGCGGGCATTTGCAAGCACCGGGATGAACCGGTGCAACTCGCCATAGAGGCGAATCTCCGCGGCCACTTCCGCGCGGAATAACTTCAGCCCACAGTTGTGGTCGTGCAGCTTGAGGCCCGTCAGGCCACTCACGACCCAGTTGAAGACCTGGCTCGGATAGACCTTGTGCCACGGGTCGAGCCGTCGCTCCTTCCAACCGTTGACGACGTCGTAACCTTCACCCAGCTTGCCCAGCATCCGCGGGATTTCTGCCGGATCGTCTTGCAGGTCGGCGTCGATGGTCAGGATCAAGTCGCCCCGCGCCGTCCGCATGCCGGCCGTCAGCGCGGCCGCCTTGCCGAAGTTGCGACGAAAGCGAATGCCCGAAACCGAGGCGTCTCGTTCGGCCAGCGATTGGATCACGTTCCACGAAGCGTCGGTCGACCCGTCGTCGACGAAAACGATTTCGATCGGCTCGCCGAGACCGCGGGCCGCCTCGCCGATCTCGCGATGGAGCGGCTCCAGGCTTTCGGCTTCGTTCAGGACGGGAACGATAATGGACAGCATCTTTTCATCTTACTTCGCGAGCGGGGGGCCGGGCTGAACCATTCGCCGGCGAAATGTCGGATAGAGCAGGCCTGCGACCAGAAGATCCGAACCGAACGACACTAACCGCGACAACACGGTGGCGGCGATGGCCGCGTGCGAGTCGACGCCGGCCTGTTCGAGGATGCCGAGCAGAATGCCTTCCCGCACACCCAGTCCGGCCGGCGCAAACAGCATCGCGAATCCCAGAGAAGTCGAGAGAGCCATTGCCCCAGACCAGACCGGCCACTCGGCCCAGTCGAGCGGCTGGTCGACGGCGTGCAGCGTCACTCCCAGGCTGAGGCCCTGGATGGCCCAACTGATGAGGAACGCGGCGCAGCCGGCCCCCACGAGCCACGTCGGAATGACGAGCCGGCCGCGCGACGCGACGGCTTCCGGGTCGCGCGGCCCTGCTTCGTCCAACTCAACCAGATCGGGCGGCGACATCTTCACGACGGCCCAAGACAAGAGCTGCGCAAGGACAGGGAGTCCGGCGAGCACGGCCAACACGACCACCGGCACCAACCAGCGTTGATCGCGGCCCGGTACCCGTTCGGGCAAAGGGGCCAAGACCAGGCCGACGAGGAGCCCCGTCCCCATCATCGTCAGCGTTTCGTAGGCGGCCGTGATGGCGGCCGTTCGTCCCGCGCTGCCGCGACGATTCATCAGCGAGCCGCGCAAGACCAGCACCATTGCCTTGCCGGGAATGTACTTCCCCAGAGCGCCGCAGTAGTAGGCGCGGGCGGAGGCAGCAAAGTCGGGCCGACCGCCAAAGGCCCGCATCAGCGCACGCCAAAACCAAACGGAGGGCAGCCAGGAGACGACATACAAGACGGCCGACAACAGCAACCACGCGCTGCCCGCAGGCGTGAGCGGGGTGCAGTCGTCGCTCTTTTGCCAAAGTGAGTATCCGTGGCGGCAGACATAGGCCAGCACCACGGCGAACAAAGTCCACTTCAGCAGCGTCCGAAACCGCTTCAAGTCGGAGCCGATATTAAGACGGATTCAATAATTCTCGTCGTATTCGAGCAGATCGTTCTCGGTGATGATCCGATGCCCCTTGTCGGAGAGGATCTTCAGCCCCGTCTCGACGTCGTCGACATGCAGGGCGATGGCGCCGCGCCCCTTGCCACGATAAAGCAGGGGATAGGTGTAGTGGATGTTGAGTTCCGCCTGCAGCAGCGCCGTGCAGATTTGCATATACGGCTGCGGATCGGTGCTCAGCTCGACGCCGATCAGGTCCGTCTCAAACACCTTGAAGTCGGAAAGTTTGAAGAGTTCGTGCGCGCGTTCGTAGTTGCTGAGGATCACGCGGGCGATCGAGAAGTCGATCGAATCGACGACTGTCAGCGCCATCACGCGGAGATCGTGGCGTTCGACGTGCCGCAGCAGGTCGTTCAGCGTGCCGACGCGATTCTCCATAAAGATGCCGAACTGGCGCAGGCAGGGCCAATCGCGGCCGCGGGCCGTTCCCGCTTCGGCCTTTGCCTTCCCGCCGTAACTCATCGACGGTCTCCGTGGCTGTCATGCCGGAGTGGAACCGGCTGGAATGTGTCTAGTTCGGCGAAGGTCCGCCGGTGGGCCGCTTGGACCAAACGACCGCGATCAACGAGAATCGCCGACGCGACACGTGCAGGCGGCCGTCAGCACGACGCTCCGCCACGGTCCGGTCGGAACCGCGCGGCCTACTACACTGGACGTCGAGCGGGGCGGGCCGGCGTCGCATGCGGCTGCTGCATTGCGCCAGCAAGTCGTTATGCTACGTCACTTTACGAGCGAATGCACTCTAGGAACCCGGAACGTCACCGTCAATCGAGGTTTCGGAATGCCCGTGCGGACTCTATTAATCGACTTGGGGAACGTCCTGCTCCACTTTTCTCACGCGCGGATGTGCGTGCAGATGGCTGAAGCCTGCCGCGCACCCCTGGCCGACTTGGAGCGGATTTTGTTCAACGAGCAGCTCCAGCGGCGCTTCGAGCGGGGCGAAGTCTCCGAGGACGGCTTTCGGCAAACGTTGGAGCGGGAACTCGGCCGGGCCATTGATGCCGAGGCCCTCCGGGTCGCGGGGGCCGATATCTTTACGCTCAACGAGCCGATGATTCCGCTCCTGGATCGCTGGAAGCAGGACGGGTACCGGCTCGTCCTGCTGTCCAACACGTGCGTGACGCACTACGAATGGGTGCTGGCTCACTTCGACCTCTTGCACCGTTTCGATGACTGCGTGCTCTCCTATCGCGTCGGCGCGGCCAAGCCCGAGGAGGCCATCTTCCGGGCCGCTCTCGAGACAATCCAATGTTCGCCGGCAGAGTGCTTCTACACCGACGATATCGAGGAGTACGTGCTCCGCGGTCGCTCGTTCGGCCTGCAAGCCGAGGTCTTTCGCGACGCGGCCACCCTTAAGCCCCAACTCGAACGGCTGGGTGTGAATTGCGGCGAGTGAGCCGCGAGACGGAACGAGTGCGCGGCCGGAATTGGCCTGTCGCCGCAGGGAAATCGGCCAACAGAGCGAAAACCCGTGACAGACTCGTCCGATTGTGCCGTCCAGAGAAGGCCTGCCAATGCCGGCTTGTTGCACGGATCGATAATCGTTGATATGCTCAGATTGCTGCGTTTGGGAGAGCCGTAGCGTCGGCGTAACCCCAATCAGCCAGCATTATAAGCCGCCTTTTGCCTGCCGCCCTTGTTCGCTCCTGCCTGTAAGCCAGCCGTGTTGGGCCGTTGCCGCCGAATAGAAACACCAGCCTCGATCTGCCAACCCGCGCTTCACCGCTCGTCGAAAAATCCGAGACCGATCGCTCCACGAGAGGGAATGCATGACGCGTCGTGCCTCCACCCCGTTCTTGCTCGCCCTGGTTGCAGCCGCATGCCTCGGAGCCGGAGCGCGCACAGCCGTTGCCGCCAGCACAACGAAAGGGCTGGGCGACCCGGGTGATTTGAAATCGCTGAACGTAGAGCAAGCGACGGGCGGCACTCCAATCCTGCTCCGCGGCGGTGATGCCCGGCAGCAACTGTGCGTCACCGGGGTCTATTCGACCGGCCAGTCGCGCGACCTGACGCGGGCCGTGCGGTATTCTGCCGATCCGACCGGCATCGTTGACATCGACGCCAAGGGTCTGGTCATTCCGCTCCGCGATGGCGAGGCCCACATTCGCGTGTCGGGCCCGGGTCACACGTCGGCCGAATTCCCCGTGAAGGTCGACCGGTTTGCCCATCCGCTGCCGATCAATTTCAAGAATCAGATCGTACCGATCTTCACCAAGCTCGGCTGCAACAGCGGCGGCTGTCACGGCAAGGCGAGCGGACAAAACGGTTTCAAGCTCTCGCTGCTCGGTTTCTATCCGGAGGACGACTACGAGTTCCTCGTCAAAGAGAGCCGCGGTCGCCGCTTGTTTCCCACGTCGCCCGGTGAAAGCCTGCTGCTCCTGAAGCCCAGCGGCCGCTACCCACACGGGGGCGGCAAGCGAATGGACGTGGGCAGTTACGAATACCGCATGCTTTATCGCTGGATCGAGCAGGGCACGCCCTACGGCAACGACACCGACGCAACGGTCGTCAAAATCGAATGCCAGCCCGCCGGCCGCGTGATGGAGCGGGGTTCCCAGCAGCAGATCACCGTCGTCGCTCATTACAGCGACGGCACGACCGAAGACGTCACGCGGATGTCCCTGTTCGAGCCCAACGACACCGAGATGGCCGAAGTCACCTCGACCGGACTGGTGAAGACGCTCGATCTGGCCGGACAGGTCGCCATCATGGCCCGGTATCAAGGGCAGGTCGCCACGTTTCGCTCGACGATTCCCCTCGGAGCGTCCGTCGCCTCGCTGCCCCCCGAGCGGAACCTGGTCGACAAGGCCGTTTTCGGCAAGCTGAAGGTCCTGGGCATTCCGCCGTCGGCCTTGTGCGACGATGCAACCTTTCTGCGGCGGGTGTCGATCGACATCGCCGGCACCACGCCGACCGAAAAAGAAGTCACGGCGTTTCTGGCCAATCGCGATCCGGCGAAACGCGACAAACTCATCGATCGGCTGCTCGATAGCCCGGCCTACGCCGACAATTTTGCGAACAAGTGGAACCTGATCCTGCGGAACAAGAAGCGGGCCCCCTCCGACACCGAGGGGACGTACGAGTTCTACGAATGGATCTGGAGCAGCCTCTACGACAACAAGCCCTTCGATCACTTCGTCCGCCAACTCTTGACCGCGGCCGGCGATCCCCGCCTGTCGCCGCAGACTGTCTGGTATCGCGAGGTCGACGAGATCAACGAGCAAGTCGAAGACACGGCCCAACTGTTCCTCGGGCTGCGGATTCAGTGCGCTCGCTGCCATCATCACCCGTTCGAGAAATGGAGCCAGGACGACTACTACGGGTTCTCGGCTTTCTTCAGCCGCCTGGGCCGCAAACCGCTGCCGGACGGCGTCGCCAACCGGCGCTTCCGGGATCGGCGATTGTTTCACAACGAGGGCCTCGCCGAAGTCACGAATCCGCGGACCGGCAAGTCGCTGCGCCCGACGGCGTTGGGCGGGCAGCCGCTCTCAATCGCCGCCGACCGCGACCCGCGCGTGCAGCTGGCCGACTGGATGTCCAACGCGAAAAACCCGTTCTTCGCCCGCTCGCTGGCCAACCGCTACTGGAAGCATTTCTTCAGTCGAGGAATTGTCGAGCCCGAAGACGACATGCGGGAAACCAATCCGCCCTCCAATCCCGAATTGCTCGACGCGCTGGCCGACAATTTCATCAAGACCGGCTTCGATCTCAAGGAGCTCGTTCGCACGATCTGCCGTTCGAGCACCTACCAGTTGAGTGCCGTTCCCAACGACTTCAACAGCAAGGATCGGCAGAATTTCTCCCGCTTCTATCCGCGTCGGCTCGGTGCCGAGGTGTTGTACGACGCCTTCCACCGGGTGACGGCCACCTCGCAGCCGTACACGGGAATGCCGGCCGGCACGCACGCACTGCAGCTTCCCGACCCCGGCGTCGGTCCCTACTTCCTCAAGGTCTTTGGACAGCCGCAGGGAGACACGGCCTGCGAATGTGAACGTTCGCAAGACGCCAACCTCGCGCAGAGCCTGCATCTGCTCAACAGCAGCGAAGTCCAGGAGAAGATCGCCAGCCCCTCCGGCCGTGCGGCCCTTTTGGCGTCCGACAAGCGGCCGATTGATCTCCGCGTCCGCGAACTCTATCGCTGGGTTTATTCCCGCGAGCCGAACGACGACGAGCTGCACATCGCGGAAGCCCATTTGGGCAAGCACTCGAAGGACACGAAAGCCGCCTACGAAGACATCGTGTGGGCGCTGATCAACACCAAAGAGTTCTTGTTCAACCACTAGGCGCTGGTTGGCCGGGCACCCGCTGGTTCTGCGCTGACCGCCGCCGCCCTATGACCGCAGGCGGACGGGGGGCAACTTTTCCCTCTTTCCGGCTTCCGTACCCTGGGCGCCCTACCACGCCGGCGCCCGGCGCGGGTAGGATAAGGAGACCCGCCTAACTGTCCTGCCCCCAGCGTTCGGCTGGCCGCCTCGCGGCCCGTCGCATCGGTTGACCGGTCTCCCGCATGGTTTTGTCCCGCTGTCAGCACCGTTGTTCCTTTCGCTCGGCCTGGTCCGCGGTCTTCGCGCTGGCTTGGGTCGTCGGGGCGGCTGCGACCGCGCAGGCTCAGTTGCCCCAGGCGCGGCTCTACGCGATCTTCCCTTGCGGCGGAAAAGCGGGCACCACCTTCGACCTGCAGCTGACCCAGTCGGCCGATCTCGACGAGGCTAATCGGCTGGTCTTCAACCATCCGGGCATCACGGCCGTCCGAAAGACGCGCGACGCCAGCGGACACCAGGAACCAATCGACAACACATTTGTCGTGACGATCCGCCCGAACGTGCCGAGCGGCGTGTACGAAGTGTACGCCGGCGGTCTGTTCGGACTTTCCAATCCGCGAATCTTTATCGTCGGATCGCAACCCGAGGCCCGCGAGGTCGAACCGAATAACGGCTTCGATCGGGCCAACGAACTTCCTTCAGGCGCGATCGTCAATGGCACGATCGGCGCCGAGACCGATATCGATGTGTACCGCTTCGTCGGCAAAAAGGGGCAGCGCTTCACTGCGTTTTGCCGCGCGGCCGACATCGACTCAAGGCTGCAGCCGGTCCTCGAACTGACCGACGAGGCCGGACAGCGGCTCGGCTACGCGCGGCAGGAACTCGAGCGCGATCCGCTCGTCGACGCCGTGCTGCCCGCCGACGCGACCTACTTTCTCAAGGTCTACGACTTTCTCTATCGCGGCGGTGCCGAATATGGCTACCGGTTATCGGCCGGTTCGCTGCCCTACATCGATTTCATCATGCCGCCCGCGGGCGTGGCCGGCTCGACCGCGAAGTACACGCTGTACGGCCGCAATCTGCCCGGGGGCAAACCGTCCGACGTGAAAGTCGACGGGCACCCGCTCGAAAAGGCCGTGGTCGAAATCACGTTGCCCGCAGCGGCTCCGCCGGCTCCCACCCACACGACTCTTCGCTCGTGGGACGCCGGCCTGGGCGTCGTTTCTTACGTCGTGCAGACGCCGACGGGCGAATCGAACCCCGTGCTGATCTCGCTCACGCGATCGGCTCCGGTCCTCGAGCACGAGCCCAACGACACGCCGCAAACGGCGCAGGAGATTTCAGTCCCCGGCGAATTCGCCGGCCAGTTCCAGGCGCCGGGCGACACCGATTACTTCAAGTTCCACGCCCGTGAGGGGCAGGTCTTCACGATTGAGGTTTTTGCGGACCGTCTCGGTTCGCAGGCAGACCCGTACCTGGTGGTGGAGCAGGTCGAACTCAATTCCAAGGGGCGGGAGGTCGTGACGCGGATGACGGCGGTCGACGACGACAATGCCAACGTCGCGCCGGCCGTCTTCGACACGCGGACCGACGATCCGAGCTATCGCTTCCGCGCGCCGGCCGACGGCACTTACCGCGTCATGCTCCGCGACCGCTCGTTCGAGAGCCGGGGCGACCCGCGGCTGGTTTATCGACTGTCGATCCAGCCCGAAGAGCCCGATTTCCAACTCGTCGTGCTGCCCGAGTATCCCAAGCGGGGCACGATGCAGGCTGTGTCGACTTGGGCGCTGGGCCTTCGCAAAGGCGACAGTCGCGAGGTCCAGGTGCTCGTCATTCGCAAAGACGGCTTCCGCGAGCCGATCGAAGTGCGGGCCGACCGCCTGCCCAAGGGAGTGACCTGCCGGGGCACGGCGCTCGCCGCGAATGCCAAATCGGGCGAGCTGATTTTCACTGCCGCCGAAGACGCTGCGGAATCGTCGGCGCTGATTCATGTCTTCGGCACGGCCAAGGTCCCCGATCCGCAGGGAGCGTCGGCTCTGCTCGCAGCCGAACGACAGCTCGCCAAGGCTGCGGAGGCTGCCGCGAAGGCGCAAGCCGCGCGCACGTTCGGCGAAAGGACCGCCCAAAAGGCGAATGAACTGCTCACGCTCAATCGAGAACTCGCCGAAACCGATCCCAAGAACACCACATTTGCCAAGGCCGTCGCGGATGCTGTTGCGGCCGTTACGTCCGCCTCAAAGTCGGTCGACCTGCTCAAGCAGTTGCAAGCCAAAGCGGACCAACGGCTCGCGCAAGCCAAGGCTCAGCGCGATGCGGCGGCTCCGCGAGACGTGGTCCGCGACGCCATCCCCGGAACGATCGTGTGGAACGCCGAGTTGATGGCGCCCGCTGTCTCGCGCGTCGGTCAGTCGCTGGCGCTCTCGGTGATGAAAGAGACGGCCCCGTTCCAGTTGTCGACGGATGTTGCTCGAATCGAGGTGAATCAAGGCCGGCAGATTCTGCTTCCCTTGAAGCTCGTGCG
>Ga0210390_10000162_pt1 | contig 71712 bp, 55 predicted proteins | sample IncBWH11OmetaG_FD_161050 | JGI IMG/M metagenome (GOLD analysis project Ga0210390, IMG submission 161050) | Forest soil microbial communities from Barre Woods Harvard Forest LTER site, Petersham, Massachusetts, United States - Inc-BW-H-11-O ...
TGGAAGAACGATTTGAGGTCGAGTTTTCCCCGCAGCTCGAAGAACGCTCGGGCGAACATGCTCGTGGCCGAGCGGACGGCGTGGTGCCAGTAGACCTCGCTGAACATCACGTAGCGGGCAAACACCATCAGCTCGGCCGCCGTCTTTCCCTTGGTCGAAATGGCCAGCCCGTCTTGTGCCTCGTTCAAGAGGAGCGACTGGATCAGCCGATTGCGGTCGAAGTTGCGGCCGTAGGGAACGCCGGCGTGCAGGCTGTCCCGATCGAGGTAATCCATTTTGTCGATGTCGATCGGGCCGGAGAGGATCGAATGCAACAAGCGGCCCGACGGCGATTCGTCCCGCGCGGTCACGATGTCGAGCACTTCCTGCGACTCGACCTCCCATTGCTCCCGCAGCACGAAGCTCAGTTCGCTCGTGTCCGCGAGAAAATGGGCGGCAAATTCCTCGTGCGGCGGCAGATCGTCAAGTCCCATGTCCTCGATCGGGTGACAAAAGGGCCAATGCCCGACGTCGTGCAGCAGGGCCGCGCACAACAGCACCTCCGCCCGGTGCCGATCGATGACCTCGCGAAACCGCGGATCCTTGCCGAGCTGCCGGAGATAGCGGACGGCGTTGTAAAAGACGCCCAGCGCATGCTCGAACCGCGTGTGCGTGGCCCCCGGATAAACGCGCGACGCGAGCCCCAGCTGCGTAATGTGCTTCAACCGCTGAAACTGCGGCGTATCGACGATCGCCCGGACGCGCGGCGTGAACGGCACGTCCAACTCCATCGGAATCCGCACCAGCCCGAGCCCCGTCTCCAGGTTGGCCAGCTCAGGGATTTCGAACAAGGGATGCGGCATGACGTCACGTCGGGTTACAAATCTGGTCTAGAGTCACTGCTACGATTTCAGGTCGGGCCACACAGTCTCCAGCCAGGCCCCGTCGAAGAACGAATTGCTCAACACGCGAATCACCCCGCCGTGACGATAAACAACCAGCACTGGGCTACAAGCGACATAGGGCGGCACAATCGTAAGATTCTTCGTGTCCCGGGGACCATAGATTGCGGCGGAAGTGCCATCCCGCAGTTCCTGGCGGAGCAACGGCTTCCCAAACAACGCTTCGACGTTGGCGGGCGTCATTCCGACGGTCACGCGGTTGCCGTCGAACGTTTTCATCATCTGGGCATTCCACCGATAGGCCCGAGCCACCGGCGCCGTTGACGAAGGAAACAGAAGGCTCATGGCGGCGAATACCGCCGTCAGGCCGGGATCAGGAGGGTTTCGCTTCTCGCGAGCGCGGCTTTCACGCTCGCCCGCCAGGATCCGCTCCGTGAGCTTGGGCATCGCTTTCGCGATGTCGTCGCCGCGCAGCGACTTGACGCGTAAAAACTCTCGCACGCGTGAATCGTCGTCGTATGCGGCTTGCGGGGTGCGTCGCAGACGCTCCGCTTTGCGTCCCGGATCCTCGATTTCGTCCGGCTTGAGACCGATCAGCGCCTTGTAATGGTTCCATGCATCCATGTAATCCACGACGCCAAACAAAAGCCCCTCCCGATAGAGCAGATCAAAGGCGGAAGACGCATCACGGGGAGATTCGGCGACCGTGTACTCGACGCACTGCCAGGTGACGCCTTCGTGGTCGACGTACGTGAACTCGTGCTCGCCAGCTTTTCCCAAAAGGCTGTCCGCCTCGCGTTTGCTCATCTTCTGACGGAGTTGAGCGAATTTCTTCAGCGGGACGGCGTATTGTCTCATCCCGCTCGCAGGAGGGCCTTCGCCCTCGGGATCGGCGGCTCGCAGCGGAAAGAGGCACCCGGCAAGAGCCGCAAACGCAACGCAAACGATAAACACAGGCGTGCGCATCGAGACCTGGCGCGACGAAACGGACTCCGAGATTCCACTCACGCCGGACGTCGGTACGCACATTTTCGGGTCTCCGTTTTTGTTTGGGCGATGCGACGCGCCGCCGCGACACTGTCTGCGCGGGCCGTCTCGTGCGCGATCTCCATGATATCGCACTCGTCAAATCATTCCGATCGGCGGGTTCCATGCCGCTGCCCGGAAGACGAAGGTGCGGCCCCGATGCGTCTAAACGATCAGCACGTCGACGTCGGGAATCGCGACCAGCAACCGCTCGAGAATGGAGGGGCCGAGCCAGCGGCGGTACCAGGGGCGCTGCGTACGGCCCAGCACAATGTGCGTGATGCCGTACTCGTTGACGTAGGTGGCGATCGTGCCGACCACGTCCGAGCCCTTCGCCTGAAAAGGCGTCCCCCCCATTTGCGTGGTGAGAGTGAGGGTGTTGGAGATCTGTCGCTGCGTGGCCGCGTCGATTCGGTGCACGTCTTCCGTCGGGGTTTGGATGTAGACGGCGTACCAGGGAGCGTTGAACCGATCGGCCAGACGGGCGGCGCGGCGCAGCAAACGCTCCGCATTCGGACTGCGGGAGCTGAGGCAGACCATTACGCGGCCCGACGTGCTGTGTTCCTGGTCTTCCCTGGCTTCGGTCTGGCGGCGATCGAGGCGATAGGCAATCTCTTCGAAGGCCAATTCTCGCAGACGGGTCAGATTCGCGTTCGTGAAGAAGCTTTCCAGAGCCGTGCCGATCCGCTCGGCGGGATAAATCTTGCCCGATTCGAGCCGTTCTCGCAGGTCCTCGGACGATACGTCGACGTTCACCAGCTCGTCGGCCATTCCCAGCACATAGTCGGGGATCCGCTCCTTGACCTTCACACCGGTGGCCTTCTCGACGACGTCGTACAGGCTTTCCAGGTGCTGGATGTTGAGCGTGCTGATGACGTTGATGCCGGCGCGGATCAGCTCGTCGATGTCCTGGTAACGCTTGGCGTTGCGTGAGCCCGGCGCGTTCGTGTGGGCCAACTCATCGACGAGCACGACGCCCGGGTGCCGGGCCAACACAGCGTCGAGGTCCATTTCGTCGATGGTAACGCCCCGATATTCGATCGTGCGGCGGGGAACCTGCTCGAGATCGCCAATCTGGGCGATCGTTTCGGCTCGCTTATGCGTTTCCACGACGCCGATGACGACATCGACCCCCTGCCGCTTGAGGCGATGCGCCTCTTGCAGCATTTCGTAGGTCTTGCCGACGCCCGCCGCAAAGCCCAGATAGATCTTCAGCCGCCCCCGCTTCTGCTGGCGGATCATGGTCAGAAATCGCTCGGAGGCGGGTTCCTGCTGATCGAGGCTCACGCCAAAAACTCCGACGTTAAAAAGCTCACGACGTCACGAAACGGCCTTGAGCGCGGGTGGGAAGCGTCCGACGGTCGATGCCCGCAAGGCCGGCAGACGAATGCGAAACTCGGTCCCCTTCCCGGGATGGCTGTCGCAGGTGATCGTGCCGCCGTGCGCCACGACGATCTCCTGCACGATGGCCAGTCCCAAGCCGGTGCCCGTCCCTTTGCTTTGCCCGGGAACGCGGAAGAATTTCTCGAAGACGTGCGGCAATGCGTCGGCCGGAATGCCGATGCCCGTGTCGGCAACAGTCAGCTCCACCTCGTCGCCGACCGACTGGGCGCCCAGAGCGATCCGGCCGCCCCGGTCCGTGTAAGTCAGCGAATTATTGAGCAGGTTGAGGAGCGCGCTGCCGAATCGGGACACGTCGACCTGCACTTCCGGCAATCCCTCCCGCAGGTTGAGCACCACATCGATGGAATGATCGGCCGCCCGCGCCCGGATCGAATCGGCCGCGGTCCGCAGCAGCGACTCGGGCCGAATCGGCTGAAAGTCGAGCTGACGCGAGCCTTGTTCGAGCCGCGCCAGATCGAGCAGGTTATTGACCATCGCCAGGAGACGCTCGCTATTTTCGCGGGCGTCGAGCAGCAATTCGGTCTGCTTGGACGTGAGCGGACCGACCGTCTCCTCCAGCAGCAGGTGCACGGCCAGGCGGATACTGGTCAGCGGCGTTTTGAGCTCGTGGCTGGCTGTGGCCACCAGGTTGTTCTTCACCTGGTCCAGCAAGCGGAGACGGGTAACGTCCTGCAACAGCACGGCGGCGCCCAATGTGCTGCCGTGCGGATCCCGAATGGCCAGCACGCGCGGTAACAGCGCCCGCTCGCGCCCGTCGGAGCCGAGCAGAATCACATGGTCGAATCCCTCGGGCGAGTAGTCCCGCTGCTCCTTGAGGGCGTCGGCCAGCGGCTGCCGCAGTGGTTCCGGCGGTTGCCAGGTGCTCGAAGTCGGTTGTCCGTGGTGCTTGGTCAACACGCCGAGCAAGCGACGGGCGGCCGGATTTGCGATTTCGACGAAGCCTTCCGAGTCGATGACGATCACCGGGTCGGGAAATGAGTCGACGGTGGCCTGGCTCGCGCGCTGCGCCCGCAGCAACTGGGCCGACTGCGACTGGCGAAACTCCCGCAGATGGCGGGTCATCGTGTTGAAGGCGCGGGCCAATTGCCCCAACTCGTCGTCTGCCTGATAGGGGACCAGCTGGTTGAGGTTGCCGCCGCTGATGGCCAGCGCCGCCTGCGTCACCGCCTGCACGGGCCGCAGGATCGTCCGCATGGTGTGCAACACGGCAAAGCCAGCCAGGACGAGCGCGATGGCGAGTGCGGCGGCGAAGCCGATGGCGGATAGCTTCGCCAGATGCCGCGCGTCGGCACTGGCCTGCTCCATGTTCGACTGATTGAGGTGCAGGATTTGTCCCGAGACCTCTTTGATCCGGCCGAATCCTTCGAGCAGGCCGCCCGGCTGGTAATAGGCCTGCGTCTGCCGCACCGCGTTGGACGAAGGCGTGGTGTCCGCGGGGGTCGCGTAAAACTCGTTCCCCTGTTTTCGATAATCGTTGGTCGACTGTTCCAGCTGTGCGACCAGCTCTGCTTCGCCCGGAACAGTGATGTTATTCTTTTCGATTTCCAGATTCTCGAGGTACGACTCCCAGCTATGCGTGTACTGCTGCCAGGCCTTGTCGCGGCGTCCGCTGAGCGCGAATTGAAACGACGAGTCGATCCGCTCGACCGCCTCGTTGAGCCCTTCCATCGCGATGACGCTGCGATAATTCTCCCGCAAAATGGCGTCGACACTGTTGCCCAGGCGGAATAAAAGCACAATCCCCCCGCTGCCAATCGCCGCTAGTAAAAGCAGCAAGGGAATGAGGGTGATCAAAATGCGATGGCGCAAGGAGAGGGTCACAGTTCGCATTGTTGCTCGCCGATCGCGACGAATGCAATTCGAGTGTTGCCCACCCCGACCTGACGCGGCCAGACTCCAAACGCGACGTGCAATTTGCACAGACGAGCGTGCAAATTGCACTCCACCCGCGGCCGCCGAGCTGAGCGGCAACAAGCGATGTGCCCGCGCAATCAGGAGTTAACGCGTTGGCGTAACGTCGGCATAGAGCTTGCGTACTGTCGCGCCCGGCGACCGGTCCGCGCTCTTCACGAGACGACTCACTTCTCCCGAAAAACGCGACGGTCGCGGAGTGAAGTGACATGAATCTGATGATTTGGCTCCCCGCTCTGTTCTTGGTCGGCGTGGGGGCGATCGGGCTGGTCTTCGCGTTCGCCGCCGGCTGTGAACGCGTCTAATGCTGAATGATTCTCACGAAACGTATTGAGCGGCAACGAGCCGCGTCGACTGGGGCGCGCCGGCGGAGATCGGGCGCGCTGGCACTGAGCGGAGTGCGAATCGAGCGGCGATTGAAGCCTCGCTCACGCATCGCTGGCAACGGATATCGCTGACAACGGACTCTGAAAGATCCCCATGATTTTGCTGACGGGCCTCGTGACGCTGCTGTTGTTCGTCTACTTGCTGGCCGCCTTGCTTCGGCCGGAGTGGTTTTAGGCCGCCCGCTCGCACGCCCGATCCCCTCGTTTTGATCCTGCAGTCGGTCAACGCCCGACGACTCGCGGGCCACGCTATTGAGGCTGTTCCATGTGGTTCTTGCCGTTTGTGATCATCGCCACGACCGTGCTCTTGTCGATCCCGTGCGGGTTTTATCTCGCGTGGATCATGGACGGACGGTATCGCGCGCCGCGCTGGCTGCAGTGGATCGAAGGGCAACTGAACACCGGGCCGCAGCAGTGGACAAAGTACGTGTCCTCGCTGCTCCTGTTCAACGCACTCTTGTTCATCTTTGGCTTCGTGGTCCTTGCGCTGCAGCCGCTCTTGCCCTTTGCCCCCGCCGGCAAGGGGATGCTGGCGCCGACGACGATCTTCAACACGGCCATTTCCTTCTTCACCAATACCAATCTGCAGCACTACGCGGGCGAGCAGCACCTCTCGTACACGTCGCAGCTGCTGTTCGTGGTCACCAACATGTTTCTCTCGGCGGGCGTCGGCTTTTGCGCCCTGTGCGCAGTCATTCGCGGGCTGCGAGGCGACGCCGACATGGGCAATTACTACGTCGATTTGTGGCGGGCCACCGCCTACGTCTTCTTTCCCTCGAGCCTGGTGATGGGCGTGGTCTTGATGGCGCGCGGCGTGCCGATGACGCTCGAGCCCACAATCGACGTGCGGACGGTCGAAGCCGGCGCGATGGGGCACGAGACCAACGGTGCGGCGAAGCCCCAAAGCATTTCCCGAGGCCCGGTCGCCGCGGTGATTCCGATCAAGCACCTGGGGACTAACGGCGGCGGCTTCTTTGGCGCCAACTCGGCCCATCCCTACGAGAACCCGGACGATTGGACGAACTTCTTCACCTGCGTGAACATTCTGCTCTTCCCGTTCTCGCTCGTCGTGATGTTCGGGAGGATGCTCAACAACATGCGGCATGCCGCCGTGCTCTATTCGGCGATGATGGTGCTATTTCTGGCGCTCGTCAGCTGGGGCATCACCTGGGACACGCTGCAGCCGAACGCCGCGCTCACTGCCCGGCCCGCGATCACGGATTCTGCCGGGAAGCCGTACGTCATCGACGTTCAGGACGACAAAGGAGCCCGCAAGTCCACGCCCGTCGAAGTCCCGGCCCTCGCCGGACTGCCGGTCGACCAGGAGTTGGGCAACCTGGAAGGCAAGGAGCTGCGCTTCGGCACCTCGGCGGGAGCGACCTTTGCGGCGGTCACTACGGCCGTCGCCTGCGGCTCGGTGAACTGCATGCACGACAGTCTGAATCCGCTGGCCGGTATCACGCCGCTTGGGGGGATGTGGCTCAACTGCATTTTCGGCGGCAAGGGAGTCGGCCTGATCAACCTGCTGATCTACCTGATCATGGGAGTCTTTCTGGCCGGCCTGATGGTCGGCCGCACGCCGGAATACCTGGGGAAAAAGGTGGAAGCCCGCGAGATGAAACTCGCAATGCTGGCGCTCCTGGTCCACCCGATTCTGATTCTCGGGCCGACCGGGCTGTTCGCGGCCTGCGATTGGGGAACGAAAGCGACCAACAACCCCGGCGCGCATGGCTTTTCGGAAATTCTGTACGAGTTCAGCTCGTCGTCGGCCAACAACGGCTCCGAATTCGGCGGCCTGACGACGGCCTGGGGTTTCAACAATCCGCAAGAAAACGCATCGCCCCCCGCGCCCTACAATCCGCAGTGGGACATCGCCACGGGGCTCGTGATGATCTTCGGACGGCTGATTCCGATCGTCGCCCCCATCGCGCTGGCCGCCGGCCTGGCGGCGAAAAAACGGACGCCCTACACGGCCGGCACGCTCCGCACCGATACGGCGACGTTCGGATTTGTGTTGCTCGGAACAATTCTGCTCATCGGCGCCCTCTTGTTCCTGCCCGCCGCCGTGCTCGGCCCTGTGGCCGAGCATCTGGGGCCGATCCCGTTTGGCGGGTGACGGTCTTCGCTGACGATCTCTGACGAACGATTGCTGACCGACGATTTCTGACGGCACGATTTTCTGACGCTTGAACGGATGACTGGTCCTCGTGACCCAGGTACTTTCGCCATGTCGAGCACGTTGATCGATTCCCCGCCGCCGGGCGCCGTCGACGATCCGTCGCCGGAAGAGCTGAAGCTCAGCCGCCGGGCCACGCGCCGCTATGGCTTGTTCGCGCCGCACCTGATGCGGGCCGCGCTCAAGCAATCGTTCGTGATGCTGCGGCCGGACATCCAGTGGAAGAATCCGGTGATGTTCGTCGTCGAGGTGGGGACGGTGCTCAGCGTCATCTTCACCGTCGCGCGGTTAGTCGGCTATTCCTCGCCGGTGCGGGTGACCTATCTCTTGGCGCTCGACGTCTGGCTGCTCTTGACAGTGCTGTTTGCCAATTTCGCCACGGCGCTCGCGGAAGCCCGCGGCAAGGCCCAGGCCGACGCGCTGCGAAAAACGCGGCGCGAGACACCCGCCTTTCGACAGCTACCCGACGGCACGCTCGAGGAAACCAACTCGACCCTACTCAAAGCGGGCGATCTGGTCGCCGTCACGGCGGGACAGATCATCCCCGGCGACGGCGAGATCATCGACGGTGTCGCCTCGGTCGACGAGTCGGCCATCACGGGCGAATCGGCCCCCGTGATTCGCGAAGCAGGCGGCGATCGCTCAGGCGTCACCGGCGGTACGCGAGTGCTGTCGGATCGGATCGTGGTGCGGATCACCGCGGGCGCCGGCAAATCGTTCCTCGACCGGATGATCGCCCTCGTCGAAGGGGCCATCCGCCAGCGGACGCCCAACGAGATCGCTCTCTCGCTCGTGCTCTCTGCGTTCACTCTGATCTTTTTAATCGTCACGGCCGCGCTCTGGCCGATGGCCCGCAACGCGGAACTCTACATGCAGGCCTACCTCGGCGCGCCGCAGCCGATTCAGAGCCTGGGGACCGACATACCGACGCTCGTGGGTCTGTTGGTTTGCCTGATTCCGACGACGATCGGGGCCCTGCTGGCGGCAATCGGCATCGCGGGTATGGACCGGGCCCTGCGAGCCAACGTGCTCGCCAAGAGCGGCAAGGCGGTCGAAGTGGCCGGCGATATCGACACGCTACTCTTGGATAAAACCGGCACGATCACGATGGGCAATCGCCGGGCGACCCAGTTTCTGCCGTTCGACGAGTTCACGGCCGCCGAAGTCGGACAGTTGGCGGCGACGGCCTCGATTGCCGACCAGACGCCCGAGGGCAAGAGCGTCGTCGAGCTGTACCGCACGCTGGCCGCCGACGGGACGAGCAAGCTGCGGGCCGCCTCGATCGAAGCGCTCGTGCTCTCGGGTTCGCGGTTCATCGAATTCACGGCGCAGACGCGAATGAGCGGAGTCGATCTGCCGGACGGCCGCCGCATCCGCAAGGGCGCTCCCGACACGATGGTGCGCTACATCCAGGAGCTAAAGGGGGGCGTCTCGCCGCAGGTGCAGTCGCAAGTCGACTCCGTCGCCGCCCGCGGGGCGACGCCGCTGTTGGTCTGCGAAGACAACCGACTCGCCGGCGTAATCGTGCTCGAAGACGTCCTGAAGCCGGGCATGCGCGACCGCTTCGAACGCTTGCGACGCATGGGGCTGCGGACCGTGATGGTCACCGGCGACAATCCGCTCACCGCCAAGGCGATCGCCGACCAGGCGGGCGTCGACGCGTTCATTGCCCAGGCCACGCCCGAAGCCAAGCTCGATTACATCCGCAACGAGCAGGCCGGCGGAAAGCTCGTCGCCATGATGGGCGACGGCACCAACGACGCGCCGGCCCTCGCCCAGGCGGACGTCGGCGTTGCCATGAATTCCGGCACTCAGGCCGCCAAAGAAGCGGGCAACATGGTCGACCTCGACAGCGATCCGACCAAGCTGATCGAGATCGTCGAGATTGGCAAGCAGCTCTTGATGACCCGTGGCGCCCTGACGACTTTTTCGATCGCCAACGACCTCGCCAAGTATTTTGCCATCGTCCCGGCGCTGTTCGCGGCCACACTGCCGTGGCTGAAAGCGTTCGACGTGATGAACCTGCACTCGGCCACGTCGGCCATTCTTTCGGCCGTGATCTTCAACGCCATCATCATCCCGCTGTTGATTCCCATCGCGCTCAAGGGAGTGGCCTACAAGCCGGTGGGGGCCGACGCACTCTTGCGGCGGAACTTGTTGATCTGGGGCCTCGGCGGCGTGATTGTGCCGTTCGTCGGCATCAAGTTGATCGACATGTTCTTAACGAGCTTGAACCTGGTGGCGTGATTCAGCGGCGATCGCTGCTCGCGGTAGTCAAAGCCTCCTCTTGAAATCGAAGACCCAAGACATGCCCTCCGCATTGCGTGCCAATTTCTGGCTGTTCGGACTGTCGCTGCTCTTGTGCTGCGTGATTTACCCGGGCTTGCTGCTCGGCATCGGTCATGTGGTCTTCCCGGCCCAAGCGGCGGGCAGCCTGGTGTTCGACCACGACGGGAAGCCCGTCGGCTCGCGCTTGATCGCCCAACCATTTACCGCGGACGAATTCTTTCAGCCGCGCCCGTCAGCCGTCTCCTACAACGCGGCCGCCTCGGGAGCCTCGAATTGGGGGGCGAACAATCCGCTGTTGCGAGACCGAGTGGCCCGGCAACTCGGACCGATCGCCCGCTATCGCAGCGGAGACAAGGCCCATCAATTGGTTGGACCCGACCTCGAAAAGTGGTTCCAGCAAAATCGCTTCGGGCAGAAGCCGGGAATCGTCGCTCAATGGGCGCAGGCGCATCCGGCCGTCGCCCGCAGCTGGGCGACGTCGGACAGCGCCAATTCCGACGCCATCGTGACCTGGAAAGCCGCGCATACCGCAGAGGTCTCGCAGTGGATCCGCGAGAATCCCGACACGCCCGAACCGAAGCCCGAGGACCTGGCCGCCCTCTACCTCGTCGATTTCGCTCAGACACACAGCGGCGCGTTTCCAGTTGCCAGCGAGCAGAAGCAATCCAACGGGGCGACTGAAAAAATCGTCGGCCCGGCAACGACGGGCCCGGAAATTCAGGCGACGTTTTTCGACCTGTGGCTGCAGGACCACCCGCGGGAGGAACTGGAATCGGTGCCGGCCGATCTGGTAATGGCGTCGGGCTCTGGCCTCGACCCGCACATCACGCTCAGGAACGCCCTCTATCAGCTCGATCGGGTCGCGGCGAAGTGGGCCGGCGAAACGCGGCGTGATCCGGCTCAAATCCGTGGCGAGATCGATACTCTCTTGCGCGAAAAGGCACGAGCCCCCATGGGGGGGCTCGCGGGTGTCGAATTAATTAATGTGCTCGAGATCAATCTCGCACTGGTCGAGCGCTATCGGCCGGCTCCGTCGAGCCGCCCCAACTAGCGGGTCGCCGTGCCCGGCGCACTTGCGTATTGCGGCATCGGCGCGCTGGCTGGCATCGAGGCGCTAGCCGGAACGACCGTGGGGCCGGCTGTCGCCGCGTCCGCGGGACCGGCCTGCACAATATACAGCGACGTGCCGATGATCTTTGCCTGGCAGCCCAGCTTGGCTAGCTCGCTGTTCAAGATGGCCAAAGTCTGCGTCGGCGTGTAACGGGCCGAATCCCAGCGATTGAACGTTCCGTCCGGCATCGCCTGCATCCGCAGTTCGAGGCCCGTGGCACTCGCGAATTTCGCGAGCACCAGCGACCAGGGAGCGTTCCGGAACTGGAACGACATCACCTTCGTGTGATCCAGGCTCGTCAGCGGATTGGCAGCCGGCTGACCGGGCGCGGCCGCGGGCAACTCCGAGTAATGTGAACCCGGAGCGTCAGCAGGCACCTGCTGGGCCGTCGGCTGAATCGGCGAAGCGGTCGGTTGCGTGGCAATCGGTTGGACGGTGATCGGCGGAGCCGGCGCCGGCACATACTGCGGAGCCACCTGCTGCGGCGCGACCTGTTGTGGCACGACCGGCTGCGGAGCAACGGGCGGCGCTGGTGCGATCGGCTGCATCACGGGGGCACGCTGCCCGCCCGGCATCGCGAAATTCTCCGGGCGGCCGGGGACGATTGTGAGCGTCGGGGTGTTGGCAGCTTCCGCGGAAACTTGAACGGTGCTGGTGGGAGCCGGTCCAGCTCCCGCCTGCGTGGCTGGCCACTGCGGATTGCTCAGATCCACCGACTGACCGCCGGCCGGCGTCGCTGGTTGCACAGCCGGGTAGGAGGGCAGCGCGGCGGATTGATTGATCGGCAGCGACGACTGCAGCGGCGCTTGCGGCTGCGCGATCTGGCTTGCCACCGGCGAGGCGTTCCCGGGCAAGCTGCTCATTGGGTCGAGCGGTGCATGCGTCGAATGGTCCGCGGTCTGCGCCGTTCCATCGAGGTCGGCCGGCAGAGAGTCGGATTCGTCCGTCGCGTGCTGCACCGCGCGACTGGCGTGGTGATGCGATTTGGTGGCAGAAGCGCTGTCGGTTGCGTCGCTCACGAGGCTGTCGTCCGAGGACTGATCATCCGAAGCGACTGCGCGAGCCGAGTGGGAGTGACCGTGCGCGGCCGGAGCATGCACATGGCCGGCGTGGCTCGACACGGACGCCGGAGCGGCGCTGTCGTCGTCCGCGTCGTCGGGCGTGTGGGCGGCCAACCGCAGCGCAGCGCTCGAGTCGACGGCGACGGTGTCGTCATGGTGCTTTTGTGGCGGATTGAAGATCCTCTGCGCAGCAAACAGCCCGGCGCTGATCAACACGCTCAGCGAAAGCGTGCCCACGACCGAGATCCGCGGCCGCTCGCCTCCCAGTCCGCGGGTAAACCAGCGCGGTCCGGCCGCGTCGGCCGGCTGGATATGAGCGTGCGATGGGGCCGACACGTGCGCAGGCACAACGACATGTGCCGGCGCGGTGGCGTGCGTCGGCGGGGCGGCGTGCTCGGGGGCCACAGGCGCCGCAGCGCTCGGCTGAGCCGCGGCCGGCTCAGCAGGCGAAGCATGGGTCTGAAGCTCTCGCTCTTGTGCGGTTCGAAGACTTCGGTAAATGCGATCTTCCACCCCCAACCGCCTTTCTCGATATCGCGACGGACTGGTTTGCCGCCTGCGATTTGGCCCGCCGAAACTCTTCTGCTCGGTCTTGCCGGAGAGTGCGCGTAGTCGGCAGAACCGATTCCTTCGGTACTATCGGCAAGATCGGGAGCGTCGGTGCACAAATGGCTGCGGCAAATCTGCAGACAGCAATGGCCAGTTCGGCCCGCCTGTGCCGCTTGCCTAAAGCCCCGTGGGGGGCCGCATCATGCGGGCCGCGCGAACGACTCGGGGTGAGCTTTGTCCGGCAAAATCTGCGGGAAGGGCAGGCCCGACTCTTCGACGGTCCAGGCAGACACCCAGTCGGACCAGCGGGTCAGCGTGCGGCTGAACACGAGCGCTTCGGCGTCGACCGAGGCGGCATGGGCCGCGTCGGCATCGATCTGCACCCCGTCGGGCATTCGCGGGATGATGCGGGGCGTCTCTTCCAAATCGTAAAGCGTGGATCCCAAGCGACCCGCGCGCGGCAGCAGAACGAGGCCCTCTTCGGTGACGTCGAACGGCCGCGCCTGCGAACCGAGACAGGCCAGGATCTGTTCGTCGACGAGGTCGGTGCCGCCGACGCGATAGATGCCGATCAACAGTCCGCGCAAGGTCGCCAATTGGGCCGGGGTCAGCCGCTCGAGCCAGCCCGCCTTGCTCACGTGGGCCATCACGTAGCCCGACTGCTCCTCGAACGCGATCCAGAGCGACTCGTCGCCGAGTTGCGGCGCGCGGATTTCCGCCCGCAGGCTATTGGTGCCGACGTCAGTCTCGCCGACTTCCAGCGCGATCCCCGCAAACGCGGACGACTCGGCAAGGAACCCCAAAAACTCCCGCTCGAAGAAATGGCGAACGCTGAGCTCGACGTGATGCAGCTTGGCGTAGGAGCCCATCAACTGGCGGACGCGACGTGACGGATCGCTGCGACGGGCAGCGCGGCGAACCTTGCGATAAAGCCGAGGCAGCGTGCCCGAGTGGATCCCAAGTTTCATCAACCGCACCATCGTCTCACCGTGGCTGCCGACCACCACGGGCCGCAGGTCGCGGCGCCGGTTGACGGCGTACAACCTCCAGTTGCCGCGGAGTTCCCAAACCAGAAAGCCGACAACACCCGGCATCATGAGCACGGTCATGCCGGCGACGGTGTTGGCCAGCACGGCGCCGAAGATCGGCACGAGCTGCTGGGCCAAAAGCGGCTGCATTGGCAACAGAACCTTGTGCGACACGGTCACGACGGGAAAGTGCTTGATCGGGTTGATCTGCGGCTCGATCAGCACAGTCACAAAAAACGCAATGAAGAATCGAGCGACGGCCCACGGCACGCCGAGCACGGCCTTTGTCCAGAGCATGGCCCGCGTCTCGTTGCTCTTGAAGTAAAACCACTCCTGGATTTCGTAAAGAATCCGTTCCAGCCACTCGAGCACGCTCTTGAAAAAATCCATCACCAGGTCGAACAGCGCGACGAAAACCCGCACCCGCACTCGGTGCCAGATCAACTGCAGCCGTTCGGCCGACAGTTCCTCGATATCCCTTCCAATCCGCGAATTGAGGAGCGCGGCCAGCCCCAGGAAGACCAGTCCGGTCATGGCGGGCGTGGGATGGCGATACCAGTGGACGGCGGGGATCAAACCGCAAAAAACGCCCGTCAAGATGGTCGACATTAACAGCCGCCGGCGGAAAAAGACGACGGGCACACTCGCCAGCAGGCGCTTGACGAAAGTCACTTCCATCAGCCAGGCCGGGATGTCGACAACCAACGTCCGCAACCCGCGTCCCATTGCCCGCAGCAGCCGCCAGACCATGCCCCGAAACTGGGGGCTGTGAATCAGTCCGAAGATCACGAGACCCAGCGGGATCGTGAAGAGGGGGTGCGTCAAACCGAGCGGCTCCGCATGGGACGAGTTGCCTCCTGACCACCAGATCCGGAGCCGGTGGATCTCCTCGTGCATGTGATCGAAGAATGAGAGGACCACGAACGCGCCACCGAAGGGAATCACGGCGGCCAACGTGAGAAACCGCCCGGTGTTCGTGCCGAACGCGCACGAGCTGAGCCCCTGCAAGAGCCGCAGGTAGATCGCCCCGCGCTGGTAGACGCCCTCGAGACGACTGGCCAGGCGACGGTCGGCCCGCAACAAGCGGTCGCCGGCCACCAGCTCCAGCGGGTCGGCCACGTCGTCCAGTTTGAGGTTGTTGCGAGCGATCGCGTCGCGGATTTCGCCCATCGAGAAATAGCCGGTCTCGACGACGTGATCGAGCAGCTCCTCGACGATCTTGCGGAACGAGACCCGTTCGGGCACGTTTTGCGGCAAGAAGCCGACTTCGATCAGAGTCTCCTGCAGCACGGGCCGCAGCCGATCGCGCAGACGCATTTCGGCACAATTGTTGGCCTCGTGCAACAGCCTGCCGAGCTGCTCGCGCTCGCCCTCCGAAATCAAAACCTTGGCGATCCGGGCCTCCGCGGTCTTCAAGTGCTTCGACATCAAAGCTTCGCGCTGCGCGCGCAGCGGCCGCTTCAGAGGCCGCTTGCCGAATGACAGCAGCCAGGAGAGCAAGTCGACGACGTAACTGTCGCGTTCGAAGTCGAGACAGACCCTTTGCAGGTCGTAAAGCATCCGGCCGGCCGGATTCCAGAACCCTTGCGCAGACCGCGCCAAAAGGACCGCCAACAGCTCCTGCCAAACCACCGCCGAGTGCTCCGAGAAGCCCAGAGCTTTGTGCAGCCTTTTGGTGAGCCGCTGCACGTCCGCAGCCGCGAGCGCCCGGGCGCGGGCGGCGCGCTCGGCATTCTCGGTCCACGAAGCCCGCGTGTGCACGATGCCCGCGCGGACGTCGTTGCCTCGCCGGGCAGCCTGAGCGGCGACGCGCAAATGTCGTCCGAAGCGCCGCTCGTCCGACGGTGCGGCGGCAATCAAGCGGTTCCGCATCTTGCGCGGGCCGCGGTGCAGCTCACCGGTTTCAAGCGGACGCGTGCGGACGAGCGCGCCGGTAAACGCCAGCACACTGTCGAGATCGACGTCCCGGGTCAGCAGCCGTTCGATCCGATCGAAGTCGTCGATCGAAGGAAAGTAGGCGGCCACAACGTCGGGCGCAGAATATCGCAACTCCAGGAACACAGCCGCGAATTCGATATAGACCGAAACTGTCGAGACCGGCGGCAGCAAAAACGCCTCTTGCTCGAGGACGGATCGAATTTCGTCGAAGACCGACGAGCCGATCTCTTCCAGCCGCTCGGCGACGATCAGCTCGGTCAACGCGCCCTGGGCCCGCCGCCGGTCGAGGGCGACGTGAACGCGCGCATGAAAATGCAGCCGCCGGTAATACTCGCGGAGCGCGTCGGCGCTCATCGACTCGAGCTCGTGCTCGTCCGGCCGCGCCAACAGGATCACCGTCTCCGGCAGGGCCGAGTTGGACTCGAGCCCCAACTCGTCATTCAGCACGACCGATTGCGCGCGCCCGCCCGACGTGACGAAGCTCTTGCGATGGGGTAAACGGCCGATCAGCGTGGGGAGATCGACGTCGTTCAGGATCACTCGGCGGACGATCCGCGATGCGACAGGAAACGCGCTCGGATCCGCGTCGCGAATGGCGCGTTCGACCGACGCCAGAGCCGACGTGGCCGTCTCGACCGTGGCAGCCGGCTCGGTGACTGAAATCGGGTCCGCCATTGTCTCCATCATACGCCGTCGTGGCGTTATTCGTCCGATCGCCGCCAGAATTGGACGCGTTCTGCGGCCGACTTATTCCCCGCACATCGTAATTGCTGGCGCCGGGACCGGCGATGGCTGCCGGCGGCCAAATCGCGGGCGTTCCGTTGCGCCAACTTGCGCGTCGGTGGTCACGTTCTCGCCGGAGCCCCTGGTCGCGATTACAATCCGCGATTACCCTCCGCGCCGACAATCGAGGGGCTGACTGATCCTGAGGCGCGGCGGCACACAACATATAACGGCAGATAAGGGCCTCAGGGCGGATTTTGATGCAGGGCAGCCAGGCGATCGCGGAGATTCTCAAGCGCGAAGGGGTCGAGCAAGTTTTTTGCTTCCCCTTCACGCCGATCCTCGACGCAATCGCTGAAGCCGGCATTCGTCCGATCGTCGCCCGGCAGGAACGCGTCGCCGAGAACATGGCCGATGGGTTCTCGCGGGCCATGCTGGGCAAGCGCATCGGCGTCGTCACGGTGCAGCAGAATGCGGGCGCGGAAAATGCCTTTTCCGGGATTTCGCAAGCGTTCACCGATTCGAGCCCGCTGTTGTTTCTTCCCGGCCACCCGGGACGCGAGCTCGTCCGCACCCCGCCGACCTTCGATGCCGTGCCGAACTACGCGGCCACCACCAAGTGGGCCGACCTGATTCCGTCGGCCGCCACGATCTCCAATCGGCTCCGGCGGGCGTTCACCCTGTTGCGCTCGGGACGACCGGGGCCCGTGTTGCTCGAGGTGCCCGTCGACGTCGCCCGCGAAACGGTCCCCGAACCGTGGGATTATCGCCCCGTCGTGCCGACCCGTGTCGGCCCCGATCCGCTTGCCATTCGCGACGCGGCCCGGCTCTTGCTCCAGGCACAACGGCCGATGATCTGGGCGGGGCAAGGCGTGCTCTACGCCGGCGCGACGGCCGAACTGACCGCCGTCGCTGAGTATCTGGCGGCTCCCGTGATGACGACGCTCCTGGGCAAAAGCGCTTTCGACGAAAGTCATCCCCTCTCGCTCGGCTCGGGCGGCATGAGCGCGACCGACATGGTCCGCGATGCGCTCGAGCGGTGTGACACGGTCTTCGCCGTCGGAGCGAGCCTCACGCGAACGGTCTTTGCTCCCGAGATTCCAAGCGGTAAGCGGATCGTGCATGCCACGCTCGACCCGCGCGATCTCAACAAGGATTACGTCGCCGACGTGCCCCTGCTGGGCGACGCGGCCCTCGTGCTGAGTGCCCTGCTCGAAGAACTCAAATCGCAGCATGGCACCAGCGGCCGCGGCGAGCGCTCGGCGGTTGAGGCCCAGCTCCGCAGCGAGCACGAGCGTTGGAAGGCCCGCTGGGCTCCCAAGCTGGCCTCCGACGAAACGCCCATTAACCCCTACCGCGTGATCGGCGAGTTCATAAACATCGTCGACCGCCGGCAGACGATCGTCACCCACGATTCGGGAAATCCGCGCGACCAGTTGCTGCCCTTGTACGAATCAATTGTGCCCCGCGGCTATATCGGCTGGGGCCACTCGACGCAACTTGGCTTTTCGCTCGGCTGCGCCATGGGTGCCAAGCTCGCCTGCCCCGACAAGCTGGTTGCGAACTTCATGGGGGATACGGCCATCGGCATGGTCGGGATGGACATCGAGACGGCCGTCCGCGAACAGATCCCCATCCTCACGCTGGTGCTCAACAATTCGGCGATGGGCAATTACGAAAAATATATCCCCGTCGCGACGGCCAAGTATCGCACGAAGTTCACGTCCGGAAATTATGCCGAAGTCGCCCGCAGCCTGGGGGCGTTCGCCGAACGGATCGAGCGCCCGGCCGACGTCGGTCCGGCGATTCGTCGGGGCATCGCCGTCACGCGCGAGGGTCGTCCCGCGGTGCTCGAGTTCCTCACGCGCGAAGAGCCCGACATGGCCTTCCGCCGCTAGTTTCATCCTCCACTTCCTCAACGAGGTTTCCCGCTCATGCCGACGCAATTCGAGAAAGCCCAGGCCTTCCGCAAGCTGCACGAGCGGGCCGGCGCCTTCGTGATTCCCAACCCCTGGGACGTCGGCACCACCCGGCTGCTCGAGCGGCTCGGCTTCGAGGCGCTGGCGACGACGAGTCTGGGCTATGCCGTCTCGCAGGGGTTTCGGGATTACGAGCTGGGACGCGACCGCGTGCTCGAGCACTGCCGGTCGATCGTCGCCGCAACGTCGCTGCCGGTGAGCGCCGACTTGGAGAACTGCTTTGGCGACGATCCTACGGTCGTGGCGGAGACCATCCGCCTGGCGGCCGAAACAGGGCTGGCCGGTGGTTCGGTCGAAGATTCGACCGGTAACCCGGAAAGCCCGATCCACGATGCCTTCCTCGCCGCCGAGCGCGTGCGAGCAGCCGCCGAGACAGCGAAGAAGGTGCCCTTTCCGTTCGTGCTGACAGCCCGCTGCGAGAATTACATGCATCAACGCCTGGATCTGGCCGACACCATTCGCCGCCTGCAGTCGTATCAGGAGGCGGGGGCCGATGTGCTCTACGCGCCGGGGCTGAAAACAGCCGAGGAAATCGTCGCCGTCGTCCGCTCGGTCAACCGCCCCGTCAACGTGCTGATGGGACTTGCCGGAATTAACCTGAGCGTGGCCCAGCTCTCGACGATCGGCGTCAAACGCGTCAGCGTCGGCAGCGCCCTGACTCGCGCGGCCATGAGCGCGGTGCTGCGGGCAGCCCGGGAGATGCGCGACGAAGGCACCTTTCGCTTCACCGACCAGTCGGTGCCGATGGGCGAGCTGAACTCACTACTGGACTGACAGCGCACTCTTCGAATCCCGCAGACGCGGTGCTGATGCCGATGAAAATGATCGCACTCGGTTGGATGACCGCCTTCATGCTCACGATCGCCTTCCTAGTCGCGATCGCGTCGGCGAACACCGCGTGGGCACAGCGAACGGACGAGACCGCCGCTCCGAGTGCTCCGATTGCGTCGCTGCCGGACGTTTTGACCGTGGAAGCTCGGCAGATGATCGCAAGTTATCCGAACACGCGGTACAGCCACAAAACGCACATCGACAAACCCCAAGGCGTCTGCGAAGTCGATTGCTCGGGATTCATCGTCTCGATCCTGAGGCACAAAGCGCCCAAGCTGCTCGCCGCGATCCATACGACCCGCAAGCGACCGTTGGCTGACGACTTCTACGCCGCGTTCGTGCCCCGGTCCGGAGCGCCGGCTGGCGGCTGGCAACCAATCGCGAGGCTCGCCGACGCGCAGCCCGGCGACGTCATCGCCTGGGTGAAGGCCGACCGCGTGCCGGGCGACAACACGGGCCACGTGATGCTGATCGCGGAGAGGCCGATCCCCGCATCGGCCGGGCGTTTTCGCGTGCGGATCTTCGATTCGACTCTGCACGGCCACGCGGAAGATGTTCGCACGAACACCGGCCGCTCCGGCATCGGGCAAGGAACGCTCTGGTTCGATGTCGATGGGCAAGGCCGGCCCGTCGCTTATCGCTGGAAATCTCCGGTCGGCCAGCCACACACCGCGCCCATCGCAATCGGCCGCCCCATGCTGGTCGACTGACGCCGAGTCGGCGCCGGCGAGCGACTTGCGAAATCGCCGCGCGTCGGCGAATCTTGGGGAAGACAAATTTAGCACCGATCGCCGTCCTGAGTGGCATTGCGCGGCGCGCGGTTGTTGGTGCCGCGGCGCCGAATGCCGCCGGGCCGTTGTCCGATTTGACTCCAAGGGCTGACCTCTGTTCGGACCTCCTCCTTCCGCGCGTTCCTCCTCGCTGGCGGTTCGCGCCGTCGACTTGACGAAGGCCTACGGCAAGGCCCACGCCGCCGTTTATGCGCTCAAGGGCGTCTCGCTCGAGATCGAGCGCGGCGAACGGGTCGCCCTTCTGGGCAAATCTGGCTCGGGCAAATCGACGCTGCTTAACTTGCTCGGCGGAGTCGACCGGCCGACGGACGGGGGACTGGAAGTCGCCGGCCGCGAACTCAATCGCCTGTCGAGCCGCGGACTGGCCCGCTTTCGCTCGGCGGCGGTGGGCATGATTTTTCAGTCGTTTAACCTGGTGCCCTCGCGAACCGCTGCGCAGAACGTCGAGTTGCCGATGATCTTCGCCGGCCTGTCGCGGACGCAGCGGCGAGCCGAGGCGCGGCGGGCTCTGGAAGCGGTGGGGCTGGGGGAACGTCTCGAACATCGGCCCTCGCAGCTGAGCGGCGGCGAGAATCAGCGGGTGGCCATCGCCCGGGCGCTCGTCAATCGGCCCGAGGTGCTTTTGGCTGACGAGCCGACGGGCAACCTGGACAGCGCGACGGCCCGCGAAGTGATGGCGCTGATCACCGACCACCTGGCCAAGAGTGCCGCGACCCTGGTGCTGGTCACGCACGACGAAGACCTGGCCCGCGCCTGCACCGATCGCGTCGTGCGGCTCAAGGACGGGCAAGTGGTATCCTGAATCGTTCGATCGAGGGGCAGCCGTGCGTTTCGGCGACTTGTTGGCGTTACCGCTGGCGGCCATGTGGCAGCAAAAGTTGCGGACGCTGCTGACGACTTTGGGTGTCGTCTTCGGCAGCTTCGTGCTGGCGGCGAGCCTGTCGATCGGCCAGGGGGTGCAGGACACCTTCGAGCGCGAGACCCACAAGAGCGACGTCCTTCGCGAAATCCGCATCCAGCCCCAATGGGGCGATCCCAAGGCCGACGCCAAGAAGATCGACGTCAAAGGCCAGATGACCGACGCCCGCCGCGGACGGATCCGCGAAGCGATCGCCGGCCGTCAACGCAACATGTCGGCCCCGCCCGTTCCGCTCACCCGCGAACGCCTCGACCAGCTGGCCCATCTGCCGCACGTCGAGGCCGTGGTGCCGCAGACCTGGCAAAACTGTTACGCGATTTTGGGGAAGAAATCCGTGGCGACGGGCATCGGCGCGGCGCGGATCGACGATCGGTCAGGTCACGAGCACCTGATCGCCGGGCGGTATTTCGAGTCGCCGAACGAACAGGCGGTCGTCGTCTCGGAATTTCTGCTGTATCGCCTGGGCGTCGTGGACGACACGGAGCTCAACAGCGTCGTCGGCAAGACGATCAAGCTCGAATTCCGGCCCCAGCGAGAAGGAGCTGGGCTGGCGATGGCGCTCTTCAAGTCGGACGGCGACGATCCCAGCCGCGACGAAAGTGCCGCCATGGACAAGCTGCGACAGGAACTGCCCGCCGTGCTGGAGCACCTGCATCTGACGCCCGCCCAGCTGCAGATTCTGCAAAAGGCATTCGTCGGGTCGGCCCGCAAGGCGCCGCCCGCGCTGGTTCGCGAGTTCACCGTCGTCGGCGTGACGCGCGGACAGAGCGCCGAAGAGGATCGCGCCTGGGATCCGATGCGGGCCGAGGGGGACCTTGTGCTCCCCTACGGCACGGCCACCGACTTATTCACGACCGGCAGCTCGCACATGCGGGGCGTCGAGATGGCCAACGTGCTGGTCGATCGCGATACCAGCGTCGAGCCGGTGCTCGCCGAGATTCACCAACTAGGGCTGCCCGCCTTTGCCTTCATGGAAGGGATCAAGCACGAGCGGCTAATGTATCTGCTGATCTTCGCCTGCATGACCTGCATTGCGGCCGTGGCGCTGGTGGTGGCGGCGATGGGCATCGCCAACACCATGCTCATGAGCGTGCTCGAGCGGATGCGGGAGATCGGCATCATGAAGGCGGTCGGCGCCAGCAACGGCCAGTTGCAGATGGTGTTCGTCGTGGAAGGCGCCTTGATCGGCCTGGTTGGCGGAGCAGTGGGCCTCTTGATGGCGATGGGCAGCGCCTACCCCGGCGACGCCTGGGTTCGCGACATGGTGAACCGCGACATCAAGATCGAGCTGAAGGAAGCCCTCTTTGTCTTTCCCACCTGGCTTTCGCTCACGGTGCTGGGCTTCGCCGTCATCACGACGACGCTGGCCGCCGTCTATCCGGCGCGGCGGGCCGCCATGATCGATCCGGTCCGGGCGCTGCGGCACGAATGAAAGCTCAGGCCGCGGGGGGAACAAACCGCGGCGCTGATTGACAATCGCTCGATCGACTCTCGATGATGCTCGCCATGTCGCTCGTGATCCTGGTTGTCGGCTGGCTAATCTTCGTCTTTTGGGTCGCGGGCGTGGCCCCGTCGCTCATCAGCCTGCTCTGGCGGCCCCTCGATGCGGTCGTCGCGGCGCTCAAACCGCCGACCGAGTGGCCCAAAGTCTCGATCATCGTGCCGGCCCGCGACGAAGCGGCCAAAATCGAGGCGGCCATGCGCTCCAAGCTGGCCCTTGATTACCCGAACTACGAGTTGATCGCCGTCGACGACCGCTCGCAGGACGCGACGGGCGCGATCCTCGATCACCTGGCGGCCGAGAATCCGCGGCTTGTCGTGATCCACCTCGACGCGCTGCCCGAGGGCTGGCTGGGCAAGAGCCACGCGATGCACGTGGCTGCCACCCGCGCGCTCGGCGATTACTTACTCTTTACTGACGCCGATGTCTTCTTCGCCACCGACATCCTGCGCAAGGCGGTAACCGCCTGCGAAGGAGGCTCGCTCGACCATCTGACGCTGGCGCCGCATCTCGAATGCAGCGGCTTCTTCGAGCAGGTGCTGCACGCGTACTTCTTCGTGCTGTTGTGCATCGGGGCGCAGCCTTGGCTCGTGCGGACGCCCTTTCGCATGTCGTACCTGGGGATGGGCGCGTTCAATTTGGTGCGACGCTCGGCCTACGAGCACTGCGGCGGGCATGCGGCCATTCGCCTGGACGTGCTGGACGACGTGAAGCTCGGCAAGCTCATCAAGCACAGCGGCCTCAAGCAGGACGCGCTCGACGCGGGGGGCGGACTGAGCGTGCAGTGGCAAGACTCGTTCTTCGGCGTGATTCGCGGCCTGGAAAAGAACGGCTTCGCCATCTTCGAGTATTCGCTCGTCAAGCTGGTGGGGTATTCGCTCGTCGTCGTGCTCTTCAACTTATTCCCATACGCGGCCGTTCTGATCTGGCCCGACATGCGGGGGAGCGGCTGGCTGGCGAGCGTGCTGTTTTTACACGCGGCGACAGCCGTCACGGCGCGGATGCTCGGGTCGTCCGCTGTTGTTTCACTCGGGTTGCCTGTCGCGATTCTCGCGCTGCTTTATACGATGTGGCGGTCGGCTTACTTGACGCTGAAGCGACAGGGCGTACGCTGGCGCGACACGTTCTACCCACTGAGCGTGCTCCGCGAAAACGTCTACTGACTTCCGGGAGAGAGCACTCATGATTCGACGACGATGCCGTTTTGGTGCGGCCGGGATCGCTGCAGCGGCCGCATTCCTGACTCTCGTGAATTGCGTTGCTGCGGCCGACCAATCGGCGGCCGGTAAACCGGTGATCCTGCTTTGGCCCGAGGGGGCTCCCGGAGCGCACGGCACGGCCGACAAAGACAAGCCGACGCTGACCGTGCATTTGCCCGCTCCCGCCATCGCCAACGGCTGCGCCGTGGTCATCTGCCCGGGCGGCGGCTATCAACACCTGGCGATCGACTACGAAGGTCACGACGTGGCCGAATACTTCAACACCTTCGGCGTCGCCGGTTTCGTGCTCAAGTACCGCCTGGCTCCCGACTATCACCACCCGTCACCGCTTTTGGACGTGCAGCGGGCCCTGCGGATCGTCCGGGAGAAAGCGGGCGAATGGCACATCGATCCGCACCGTGTCGGCGTGATGGGCTTTTCGGCCGGCGGACACCTGGCCTCAACGGCCGCCACGCATTTCGACGCGGGCAAGCCGGACGCCTCCGACCCAATCGACAATCAGAGCTGCCGGCCCGACTTTGCGATCCTCGCCTACCCGGTGATCACCATGTCGGACAAGTTCGGGCACGGCGGATCGAAGAAGAACTTGCTCGGACCCAACCCGGAAAAGGGCCTGGCGGAGAGCCTGTCGAACGAAACTCAAGTCACGGCCCAAACGCCGCCGACCTTTCTGTTCCACACGGCCGAAGACAGTGCCGTGCCGGTCGAGAACAGCGTCGAGTTCTTCCTCGCACTACGGAAAGCGGGCGTCCCGGCCGAAATGCACGTCTACGAAAAAGGCCGCCACGGGCTCGGGCTTGGCACGAAGGACCCCAAGATCGCCTTCGCCTTGGGAACGTGGCCGGCCCGGCTGCACGACTGGATGCAACTCCGCAGCCTGCTCGCGCTGCGGAACTAACCGACAATCGACGCGGCGGCGTGGGTGGGTGGCTGGGGTCGAGCCGCCAGGGGGCCCCAGGCATTCTCGAGAGCGCTGGGGGCGGCGAGGACGCCGACCCCAACCACCCTGACATTGAGCAGTCAGGGGTGCAAATCGGGCGTTACTTCCCGAAAGTCTTGCCGCCGCGCGTGCGGTCCCGCGGCGTCGCTTGGGCCATCTTCTTGCGGAGGTGCGGCAGCTTGGTCGCAGGCCGACGGACCGACTGACGTGCTTTTTCGGACATCTCGCAGTCTCCTCACGGATCGGGGCGCCTTCCGCGTGCGTCGGAGGACGGGGCGCGGCGCTGAAGTCTCTCTGCTGAATTGTATCCGCCGCGCGCCGGCGGCCCAAATGCGGTCGATCGCATGAAGCGTCGACCTAGCCGTGGCCGTCGCGGGGCGGGACCCACTTGGGCTCGCGTTTCTCGCGGAACGCAGTCAGTCCTTCGCGGGCTTCGCTCGAACCGCGGGCCTCGGCCGAGACTTTGCGTCCCGCTTCGAGTTGTTGGATGAGCGTATCGAGGGCGAAGCTGCGGACGAGCCGCTTGGTGACGGCCAGCGCCTGCGGCGCGCCGCCCAGGAGCGCGGCCACCAATTCGCGACGACGCTCGGCGAGCTGTTCGGCCGGCGCCAGGTAGTGGCACAGTCCCAGGCGGTACGCTTCCTCACCGTTGATTGTCCCGCCTTCCAGCAACAACGGCATCGCCGGCCCGTGGCCGATGCGATAGAGCAAGAGCGGCGACACGACGGCCGGGCTGATCCCCCGCTTCACTTCAGGCAGCGCAAATTTGGCGGCCGGCGTCGCCAACACCAGGTCGCAGGCCAGCACGATGCCGAATCCGCCGGCGATCGCTGGCCCGTGCACGACGGCCAAGGTCGGCATGTCGACCTTGAGAATGGCGACAAGCGCGTCGCGGAAGCCGGCCGCATCCTGGTCCCACTGGGCGCGAGCGTCGGGAGCCGCCGCCCGCTGCTGCATCTCGTCGAGATCCATCCCCGCGCAAAACGCCGGACCATTGCCTTCCAGCACGAGCAGCCGCGTCGCCGGGTTGGCCGCCGCCTCGGCCACGGTGGCTGAAAGTTGAGACAGCAGTTCGCGCGTGAGTGCGTTGCGTCGGGCGGGCCGATCGAGCGTGACCTGCGCCACGCCGTCGTCAGTGACCGTCAGTTTGACGAGCCGCTCGGTCATCGTGAGGTCGCCTCGTGGAGTCTTAAGCGGTTTGAGGATGGGTCGCGGACGCCGGCCGTCGCATCCGCTCGAGCTCCGCCGTTGGCGGCGCGGGAATCGGCATTTCCAAGAGCGCCAGCGCGAGCGTCTTGCCCTGGCTGTCGGTCCGCAGCGAGCGGCTGGCTCCGCCGCCCAGAACGTTGAATAACAGAAAGTTGTACGCACTCACGCCTGGCAACTCATAGCGCCGCACCTCGGTCGGCCGCAGCGGCAAAAAATACTCGGCTACGCGGGCCTCGGTCAGCACCTTGGCCAGGTAGCCAAAGCCCTCGGGTGTGAAGGCGATCACGCCGACGTTTGCGTGGTTCCCTTTGTCGCCGGAGCGGGCGTGGGCAATTTCGCCGAGGCGGGTCGTGCCGTTCATGCGATCCACTCCCGGGCCGTTTTGACCGTCGACCGCGCGGCGACGTGTTCGCGGGAAATCGTGGTCGGCCAATAGGCGAGCACGGGTCGGGTCTTGGCCCGTCCGCCGACGTAGCCCGTCACGCCCGGCTGCCCGGCCGTCACCAGCGGCGCGAATTCACAGGTGAAGCGCTCGAGCACGGCCCGCGACGGATCGGCGGCACTCACCCGCAGCACGACGTCCCAGGGCGCGGCCCGCTCGCCCGGCAACCCCGGAGCCGTGTCTCCGGCGCCGAGCACTTCAATATTCGTCCGCGCGGGCATGACGCCGGCCAAGCGCAGCTTTTCCAGAATCGTCGCTCCGGCCGAGCGCGCCGTCTCGACCGCGTGGGGGCCGCAGATCGTCAACGTCGAGGAGACGAGGTAGCCGTCCTGATAGGCGATCGAGACTTTGAACTTCTCGGGAGCCGAATTGCCGCGGGCTCCCGTCATGCTCACGCGATCGGGGCCCGCTTGCGTCAAGCGGACCTGCGTGAAGTCGGTGTCGATGTCGGGAGTGAGGTAATGCGCCGGATCGCCGATCTCGTAGAGCAACTGCTCGGAAACGGTTTCGACCGTCACCAGGCCGCCCGTGCCGGCGGGTTTGGTGATCGTGACGTCGGCGTGCTCGCTGATTTCGGCAATCGGATAGCCAATGTCCGCCAGGCGGATGTCGGACGTCCAGCCGGAGTACATGCCGCCCGTGCATTGGCCGCCGCACTCGATCAGGTGTCCGGCGACGGTCGCCGCGGCCAGCCGCTCCCAGTCGCGAAAGGCCCAGCCCAGCTCGTGCACGGCCGGTCCGACGGTGAGCGAAGCATCGGCCACACGGCCCGTGATGACGATGCGAGCCCCAGAAGCGAGCGCCTCGACGATGCCGGCTGCTCCGAGATACGCGTTGGCGCTGACGATCCGGCTGCGGACCGCGTCGATCGCTTCGCCCGTCTCGAGGTGGTCCAGCGTTTCGCCCGCGCGGGTCAGCTCGTCCAGCCGCGGCAAGAGATCGTCCCCTGTGACAATGCCGATCGGCGCGTCCGCGAGGCCGGCTTCCGCGAGCACGCGCGAGATGGCCGCCGCGCAGCCGGCCGCGTTCATCCCGCCGGCGTTGGTCACAATCTTGAGGCCAGGCTGGGCGCGGAGGGCGGGGAGCAGGTCGCGGAGCACGATCTCGAAGTCGGTCACCCAACCGGCGGCGGGATTCCGCGACTTCTGGTGCGCGAGAATCGACATCGTCAGCTCGGCCAGGTATTCGAGCGTCAGATAGTCGAGCTGCGCCCCTTCGCAGAGGCGGCGGGGTGCATCGAGGTTGTCGCCCCAAAACCCGGCGCCGTTTCCTACACGAATTGTCTTCATCGACCTCTAGATTGCGTGTTTGTCGCTGACGGATCGCTCAAGGCGCGCATTGTAACAAAACCCGTCTGGATTCCCCTGCCCGCTTTCACTATCCTCTCGCAGCAAACCGGCATGACGAAAGGCGTTGCGAGTCCATCAGTTGGTTGGACCCAGCGTGACAAACCTTGAGCGCCAAGCGGCATCCGGCCGAAGGACCGACGGGCCATGGGATGGAGCTATCGCAAAAGCGTCAACTTTGGGCCGTTCCGCGTCAACCTGAGTAAGGGAGGCGTCGGCTATTCGGTCGGCGGCAAGGATTTTCGCGTCGGCGTCAACGCCAAGGGCCGGCGGTACGAGGCCCTCACCGTTCCAGGAACGGGACTGCACTATCGCAGCAGCGAGGGGAAATCGCGCGGGCAGGCGTCCGGCTGCATGGGCGTGGTCCTCCTGATGGTTTTGGCGGTCGGAGCCGGCATCCCTCTCCTTTACTTCTTCGGGTGAGTGCGAGTTATGGCCCTGCATTTTGTGCGTTCGCTGCGAACTCCCTACTCCGAGCGTTTTCTGATCCAGGCCGAGCCGGGCCAGGACAGCGGCGCCGTCGAGCTGCATTACCTTCCGGGCGAGCGCGTCGTCGGGACGGTGATCGTCCTCGACGACAAAGTCTTCCCCGACAAAAAAATCCCCGAATTGCTCAAAGAGATCGACGAATTCCTGCTCCCCGACGCCAGTATTGAAGATGGCAAGCTCCACTTCACCGTGGTCTCGGGGCACGTCGTCGGCACGTTCTTCCCCCACCCGAGTTAACGCTTCGCCCATATCAAGGTGGTCAGGCCGCCGCCGCGCCGAATCCACCCGACCTCGGTCAAGCGCACGTCGACTCGGCAGGAGATCCAAGGATGGACTTTCCTCGCGCGAGCGCCTGGATGGCCGGGGCGCTGCTGGCCTTCTGCTGCGTCAACATTCCTCGCCCGGCCGCAGCCCAATCGTCGCCGCCGCCGCCAACCGGTCCGGCCGTCACGTCAAATTCACCCGCGCCCGCTCCCGCGCGGACGCCGCTCGTTGACGAAGCGCTGCGGGATGACGCCAACCTGCACGACGTCTGTTTTCTCGGCAGCCGCGATGGCTGGAGCGTCGGCGATCGTGGCACCGTGTGGCGGACTGAAGACGGCGGCCAGACCTGGAAGCTCTTGCCCGTTCCGACCGATTGCGTGCTCCGCAGCGTTTGCTTTGTGACCGACCGAATCGGCTGGGTGGCCGGCGGATCGACGACGCCGTATACGCGCGTCGGCGTGGGCGCCATCCTGTCCACGCGAGACGGCGGCAAGACGTGGACGAATCTCGCGCGGAGCGGGCGGTCACTCCCGCAACTGCACTACGTGCGGTTCTTCTCGCCCAACGCGGGCGTCGTAGTCGGCGAGCCAACCTCCGAGTTCCCCGCGGGCGTGATCACCACGGCCGACGGTGGCCGTACGTGGCAACCCGTCGAAGGTCCGCGGCACGACGGCTGGCGGGCGGCCGATTTTCTGGCGCCAAGCCTCGGCGTGGTTGCCGGCCTCGAGGGGGAAGCGGCTCGCATCGACGGCGGACGCGTGCTCGACGTTCGCGCCGGCCGCTTCGGACTCCGCGGTCTCTACGATGTGAAGCTCGGTCGCGATGACAGCGGCTGGATGGTCGGCGACGAGGCCCTCGTCCTCCGCACGCACAATCGCGGCGTCGTCTGGGAAACGCCGACGACGCCCCTGCCCGACGAGGCACGCAGCATCTTCAATTTCCACGCGTTGGTCGTGCGCGGCGAACGGTTGTGGATCGCCGGCTCGCCGGGGAGCGTGATCTGGCATTCGCCGGATGGCGGCCGCAGCTGGCGCGCTCAGCCGACGGGCCAGACGGCGCCGCTCGAACGGCTCGCTTTTGGCACGGACGACTCGGGTTGCGCCGTCGGCACCTTCGGCTGCATTCTGCACACCGCGGACGGCGGCCAGACGTGGGAACCGTCGCGGGCGGGCAAACGCCGGGCGGCGTTTTTGGCGGTGCAGTCGCGGCCCGATCGCATCTCGTTCAATGCGCTGGCCAAGGAATCGGGCGAGTTGGGCTATCGCAGCGTCGTCCTCCTTCCCATCCGCGGGCAGGCCGAGGGCGAAGGAGCACGCGACGCGACTCTCGACCTCAAACTGCACGAAGCTGTGACCGCTGCCGGCGGCTCGCAGGGTGTGACCGGCTGGCGCTTTCCGCTCGACGTTCCGGGTCTCGACCACGATCCGCAAAAGCTCGTCGCCGACTGGATGCGGCGTACGGAAGGCAAGTTTCAGCCGATGTTCTACGGTCATCTGGTTTGCCAGATTCGCATGTGGCGGCCGACGGTCGTCATTTTCGATCAACCGGCGGCCGACGACGCGGCGGGAACCGTGCTGGCCAACGCGCTGATGGGGGCCGTGCGACAAGCGGGCGACCCGGCGGCGTTTCCCGAGCAGACGCGCATTGCCGGGCTGGCCCCCTGGACGACCGCGCGAGTCTTCATGCGTTTGCCGACGGGCAGTACGGGCGACTGCCGGCTCGACGCCCAGGAGATTTTGCCACGCCACGGCTCATCGGTCGTCACGCTGGCCACGGCGGGCGCCAGCCTCTTGATTCCGGTCGAGTCGGCGGTCACAGAAACCGAGGCCTATCGACTGGTGGATGTCGCTCCGGACGCGAACGGCACCGACCCGCGGATGACCGCGCTGCGTGATTTCTTCACGGGCATCGGGCTTGGGCCGGGGACCGACGCGCGGCGTCGCCTCCGCAACGTGACCAGCGAGGTCAACGAGCAAGCCGAACGCCTGGCGCGCCGGGACCGCAACTTTCGCGCGATGGTGCGGCAACGCGTGGTGGGCGGCGCGGCGGGAGCCGATCTGATCGGCATGCTGCACCAGCAAACCGGCGGCACCGACAACGCGTCCGCGGCGCTGCAGCTCGTGCTCTTGGCTGACGCTTATCGGCGGAACGCACAGTGGGAACTGGCCGAGGTCACGCTGATGGACCTGGTCGAGCGATTCCCCGACGAGCCGGCCACGTTCGACGCGATGCAATGGCTGTTTCAATACTGGACGTCGGCCGAGCTGACCTATCAACGCCTGCGAAAAGAAACGGTGCGGACGTCGCACGTCCAGGTTAACTCATCGGTGCTCGAGGAAAAAATCGATAAGGCCCTCTCCCTGGCCGCCGTCGAACCCAAGGACCGCGACCCCGGCGCGCTCGACGGGCCCGATCCGTTGAGACTGGTTACGACGTCACGCCAGTTACACTACGGCAAGTCCGACATGGCCGGACTGCGTTGGGCCGGTCAGCGCGACTCGGCCCTGAAGATGGCCGCGCTCATCCGCCGCAAGTCGCCCTCCCTCTATCGCACGCCGGCCATTCAGTTTCCATTGGCCGCCCTAATGCGCGAGACGGGAATGACGACGCTGCCCGGCGAAGTTGTCGAAACGTCCAAGGTGGTTCAGGCCGGCGCCACCGATGCCGACGCGCCGGAAGGCGCGGTCTCCAAGGCCGACGCACTCACCGCCGCGTCGCTGGCCGCCGCGCAAATCGGCGAGCGCTTGCCGCAAAAAACGGTCACCTGCCAGGTGCCAACCGAGCGGTTGACGATCGACGGGCTGCTGTCGGACGTCGGTTGGCAGGAGGCCGTCGAGATTCCCCTGTCGACGAGTGCGGTGCCGCTGGCCGGCAATGCGCCGCACGCCTTCATGATGTTCGCGCACGACGCTCGGTTCCTCTACTTCGCTGCGTCGATTCCCCGCGTGCCCGGAATGCCAAAGGACGGGCCGATGACGCTGGGCCGCACGCACGACATGGATCTGTCGGCTTACGACCGCATCGCCCTCTTTCTCGACGTCGATCGCGACGGCACGACCTGGTACGAAATCGACATCGACCAGCGCGGCTGCATCGCCGAATCGTGCTGGAACGACCCGAGCTGGGATCCGAACATCGCCGTCCGCGCCGAAGGGGACGATGAGCGCTGGCGGATCGAAGGGATGATTCCCTTCTCGGAGATGGTGCCGCAGCCGCCGCACCCGGGCGAGGCCTGGGGTCTGGCGATCGTGCGGACGGCGCCGGCCGTCAAGCAAGAGGCGTGGGTGCCTCCCGCATCGACGAAGCCGCGGCCTGAATCGTTCGGTCTGTTGCGCTTCCAATAGCGCAGCGATTCATCAGTCGAATCGCCGAGCGTTTGAAATCGGCCTCCCGTCTGTGCTAAGAACAGGGGCGCGAGCGGCAGACACGATGGTCTGCCGCGGCAAGCGAGGAGCGCGCCCCGACATGGGAATCGTCATCGGAATGGATGAGGCCGGCTACGGTCCGAACTTCGGGCCGTTGGTCCTGACCGCCACCGTTTGGGAAGTCCCCGGACGTTGGCCCCATCGGACCGACTTCTGGCAGGTATTCGCCGACATCGCCGAACGTAAGGCCGTTGCCGCAGCAACGGAGGACGGCGAAGCGGCACCGGCTCTGCGCAAGCGAGCCACCCGCACCGTGCGCCGCAAGAAATCCGCCGCAACGATGGACGACACAGCCGTCGCCGTTGCCGAGTGCGAAGAATGTCCCGCTGAGGAAGAGGTAGCGCTGCCGGTCACCGTCAGCGATCGCCTGCACATCGCCGACTCGAAGGAAGTCTATAGCCCGGCCATCGGATTGGGGGCCCTCGAGCGGAGCGTGCTGGCGACGTTTGGCATCGCGTCGGAAGTTCCGCGGGCGCTCAACGAGTTGCTCGACGGACTGATGGGACCCGAGTCAGCCGCGGACGACCTGAACGAGGGTGTCGGCGGCCAATGCGGCGGCCGCGCCCGCGATCTTTGGTACTCCGATGACGTCGATCTGCCCCTGCCCGTGAGCGAACAGGGACACTCGGCTGCAATCGCGGCGGAGAAGTGGCGGACGATCTGCGAGGCTACCGGCGTGCGGCTGCGAGCCATCCGCAGCGACGTCGTTTCCCCCCGGCGCTGGAACCGCGAGAACCGCCGCACAGAAAACAAGGCCACGAGCCTGTCGCGGCTCCATCTGCAGTTGCTGCGGCGAGTCTGGAACCCGGACGATGCAGGGCCGACGGTCGTCATCGCCGACAAGCACGGCGGCCGCAACTACTACGGCGATCTACTGGTCGACTGCCTCGACGGCCGGATGGTGGTCTGCCGCGGCGAGTCCCGAGGGTCCAGCATCTATCGCGTCGGTCCGACGGAAATCCGCTTCGAGGCCAAGGCCGAGCGACACTTCCCGGTGGCCGTGGCGTCGATGGTCTCGAAATATGTCCGCGAGCTGACGATGGAGCTGTTCAACCGCTTCTGGCGGACACATCTCCCCGAGCTGAAGCCGACGCACGGCTATCCCAGCGACTCGCACCGCTTTCGCCGCGACGTCGCCGAAGTCCAGGCGCGTCTGGCCATCAGCGACGAAGTGCTCTGGCGCGAACGCTGAACGGCCCACGACGGGTCGGATCAGCGGACGCCGTCGGGTTGCGCTCTCCCGCTGGCAAGTTCGACGCCTTCGCTGCGCTCGGCGTGTATGATGAGGCACGTTGTTGCACTCGTCACCGGCGCGCGAAGGAGATGAGCTGGCCATGTTGCAGACGCGGCTGACCGAACTGTTGAACGTCCGCTATCCGATCATGCTGGCCGGAATGGCCGGCGTTTCGCTGGCCGAGGTGGTGGCGGCGGTGAGCGAGGCTGGCGGTTACGGCGTCCTGGGCGCAGGCGACCTGACTCCCGGCCAGATCAGCGAAGAAATGGCCCGCGTGCGGCTGTTGACGAACAAGCCGTTCGGCGTCGACCTGTTACACGCGCTCAACGACAACCCGATCGAAGAAGTCCGGCGGATCATCGACGGCGGAGCGACCAGCTTTGCCGCCGGGCTCGGCGTTCCCAGTCGCGTGATCGGCCTGTGCCACGAGGCAGGCCTGAAGGTGATCACGGTCACCGCGACCGTGAAGCACGCGCGGATGGCGGCCGAGGCCGGCTGCGACTTGATCGTCGCGCAGGGTTCGGAAGCCGGCGGGCACACAGGCTCAGTCGGGTCGTTCGCCCTGTTCCCGCAAGCGGTCGATGCCGTCTCGATTCCCGTCGTGGCCGCGGGCGGCATTTACGACGGCCGAGGCTTGGCGGCGGCGCTCGCGTTCGGGTGTGCGGGCGTGTGGGTCGGCACGCGGTTCGTCGCTTCGCGGGAAGCACGGGCGGCCGAGGTCTACAAGCAAGCCATCGTGCGGGCCAGCGAGAGTGACACGGTGATCTCGCGCTGCTGGACGGGCAAGACGCTGCGGGCCCTTCGCAACGCGACAACCGAAGATTGGGAACGCCGCCCGCAGGAGATCAAACCGTTCCCGCAGCAGGCCGAACTCATGGCCCAACGCGGGCTGCTGGGCTTTCTCTTCCCCGAGATGGCCGAACGCGACCCGGCGCACAACTGTTTCCCGGCCGGCCAGGGCTGCGGCGGGATCGCCGCCGTGCAAACGTGCCGGGAGATCGTCGACGAATTTGTCGCCGACGCCACGGCCGTCTTAAGCAAGCTGGCTTCGTGACGGCGATCGCAGCGTGATGGTGATTGCAGCCTGACGGTGATTGCAGGCGCCGGCGTTGACGTCCGCAAACCGGGCTGGTAACCACAAAGGCAGCAAGCAACCGCGCGTTCACACAGCGTTCAGCACCCGGCACCGCACTCCGGCCCGCCGGGACCAAAAGGAAAATCGATCGTGACTTCTTCGCCGCGCCCGCCTCATTCCCACGGCCACGCCCCCACCCCGCTGCCGGAACCGACCATCCGCATGGCCGAGGGCTGGCACTGCCTGCACCTCTATTACCGCGTCGACCCGCAGGCCTTAAATCAGCTCGACGATGCCACGCGCGAGCGCGGCCGTAAAGAGCTGACGCGGCTGCTCGATCCGGAACGCCAAGGAGCCCCGCAGCGGTTGCAGTGCGCGCTCGTTTCGGGTCACAAGGCCGATCTCGGCCTGATGCTGCTCGATCCCGATCCGCTGCTCGTCGACTCGGTGCCACAGGCCATCCGGGCAAGCGGGCTCGGCCCGGCGCTCGTTCCGATGTACTCCTTCGTCTCGATCACCGAAGTCTCGGAGTATGTCCCCACGGTCGAGCAGTACGGAGAACGGCTGCGGCAGGACGGCACGGCTGAGAGCGACCCCGCTTACCAGGCCAAGATGAACGCGTACGCCCAGCGGCTGCCGGCGATGAACAAGCAGCGGCTCTACCCCGATCTTCCGCCGCTGCCGGTGTTTTGCTTTTACCCGATGAACAAGATTCGCGACCCGGCCGCCAACTGGTATCAGCTCCCGTTCAGCGAGCGGAGCGCGCTCATGGCCGAGCACGCGACGTCGCGGCTCACGTTTGCCGGCCGAGTGAGCCAGCTGATCACGGCATCGACCGGTTTCGACGATTGGGAATGGGGAGTGACGCTCTGGGGACGAAACCCCGAGTCGATCAAGGAAATCGTTTACACGATGCGGTTCGATCGCGCCTCGGCCCGCTACGCTCAGTTCGGCCCGTTCTACCTGGGCTATGTCACGCCGATCGAACAGGCGCTTGAGCACCTGCGGGTTTGAGTTCGACTACCGGCGGAAGTTGTAGGTCTTGTTCGCCCGGTCGAAGTCGTCGTTGGCCAGCTGCTGGTTGAATTGCAGCTCCGTGTAGGCGTAGTGCTCGACCAAGGTCGCCTCGTCGAGAGCCGTATCGTTGGCAAACGTCTGCTTCGCCTCCGGCCAGGTAAAGTTCTTGACGCAAATCGGCAAGAGCCACTCGCGGTCGATGTACTGGATGGACTTGCGGTATTCCTCGGACAGCTTGCGATCGAGGTAGACCGACACGAAGCAATAGCACGGGCGATCGTTGGCCGTTTCGTTTTCGATGAACTGGCAGCGGATCGGGCACTTGCGTTCGATCTCGCTCTTGCGGCGAGCGATGATTTCGTCGGACAGCTTGAGCAGGCCGACCATCGTGACGGGGTGTCGCGATTCGCTCATCGCCAGCGAGCTGTCCGGTTCGAGCTTGATGGCGGGGACGATCCGGGACTTCCAGCCGCCCGGATGCACGGTCATCTTGTTGTCTTGCTCGCCGTCGACGTAGAGCAGCTCGCGCCCTTTTTCGCCGCTGAGCCATTTCATGTAGACGCTGAAGGGCTTGTGCCGCATCTTCAGCTCCATGATCTGCCCTTCGCCCAGCTCGCTGCCGAGCCGCTCCTGCTTGAAGAAGGTGCAGGTGTAGTCGGAGACGTCGGCCAGCCGCTTGCGACCCTGTTCGAGCAGGATCATGTTCATCAAGAGGGCCATCCGGTCGAACTCGCCCGGTGCCTGCGCGGCGACCTTTTCCCCCGGTTTGCCCGGCGTGGTCGGCAGGGGGACGACAGTCGTTGCCGCGGGCTTGGGGAGCGATTGGACGGTGGACGCCAGCCGCGCGAGGTCAATTTTTCGGTGCTTGCGATCGGCGCCGGCCGGCGCGGGTTCAAAGTTCAGGTAAAGAAAGCCAACTGCCGCCAACAGCGTCAGCCCCGCCAGAAAGCCCGAACGCTTCGACGAAGAGCTGCCGCGCCAAACTCGCATCATGAATAAAATCCTCGGCCGCCGTCATGGTAAGTCGAGAAGTGCTGCGCTGCCGCGCGGGCCCGCGAAGGCAATTTTGTAGCGCGTCGGCACTAAGGGATCGGCCGCGAATCGCTGGGGTTCTGAAGGATTCGCTTCGTCGCGGGACAACCGGCGCGCGAACGATTTCAGGCCGATTCGGACGAATCGTCGCCATGAGCGTTTCAGCCAGAGACCCGCACGACAACCCGGTCCCCAAACTCAACGCGGGCCGCAAAACTTGACGCGTCGCCGCCGGCCGGAGCCGCCGCCCGTAGAAATCTGATCTTGGTGATTTGGCCGTTTGTGGCAGAATGAAGTTTGGAGCTTTTGTGCCGCGGCGGTGCGAGTGCGCGCCGACGGTGCGCACCCCTGGGATCGTGCTGCGGCACCAGGACGAAGTGTCCTGCGACGGGTGACGCTGGTCTGGAGAGATCGGTCCGGACTCACCGGTCCGGACAATTGTCCGGAAGTCTGAGGGGACCGGCCGGTCCTATTTCCCGGACCTTGTCGCTGGTCCGGACACTTTATCGGGACCAAGTCCGGACGGGTCCGGTCTCGTTCGGAAACAGGACCGGACAGGATGCTGGACCGGGACGGGATGTCGGGGACCGATCGCAAGTCATTGGCCAGATTGGAGAATCGACGAAAGGCTCGCCGGCGGGCGGACCCGGACACGTCAGGTCCGGACACTTTCTCGGGAAGGAAGTCCCAAACGGACCGGTCCGGTCCGGACACTTTCGTGAAAAGGGAGACCGGAGGGCTGGGATCAGGTCCGGACACTTTTTCTTGAACGAGACCGGCAAGGTCCGGACTCGGACTTGGGTGAAAACACCAGGGTGAAGATGACCGGTGAGACGGCACCACCCGCAAGGTGCAACCGATGCGCTCAGCGGCTCACGCGAACGAGTTCGTCGCTTGGAATGGGCGGCTGGCTTCGCCGTCTCGCGCTCGGCCCGCTCCTGGAGGATCCGCTTGGCTTTTTCCAACTCGCGTTTGTGGGTCGCGGACAGATTCTTGCCCGCGCGATTGATGAAGTATTGGATCATCCGAATGCCCGAACCGATCCCCTTCGGACTGACCTTTTTGCTGGCCATGGTCCGGGCGACCGTTTCGGCGTCCTGGTTGAACGTGTCCCGCTGGGGAAACAGCGGAACGTGAGGATGGTCGCTCGACGACCAATGAGTGTCGCCGAAGAGCACGCCCGGGACCCTAGAGTTCACGCCGCATTCCCAGACGGGGTAAGCTACTCGCAGACTTTCCTGCTGTCGGTCTGGGACAGCCCCTGGCATGCGGCGTGCACACAGTACAGTGTCTCCGCATCGCATCAGGTCGTGGATCAAGGAGTTCGTCATGCAGAGTTCATCCGGACGTGCCGGCGAGACGTGCGGCCAGGTCAACGTGGGTCAGATGGAGCGATTGGCGTCGGTGATCGCCGGCGGAACGATCCTGATGACGATGGGCGGCTTTCGCTCCCTCCGCGGAGTGGCTGCCACCGCCATCGGCTCGGGTTTGATTTGGCGCGGCCTCAGCGGTCACTGCGGGGTCTATCAACGTCTGGGGGTCGACACGGCCGAGCAGGAGAACGCCGTCGTCGTCGAGCGGATGGAAGTCTGAGCGTTCGGATCGGCGCCAGCGAAGAATTCCAGCGCGTTGTTAGCGGCGCGGAACCGGCCGGCGGACCGCGCGGAACTCGAATCCGTTCTTGGATTCAGAGTCGATACGAGCTACCAGGATCACTCGTAGGGCGAAACGGCTTCGCGTCCGCGGGCGGACAGGCCGACAGCGACGCCGCCACGAGCCACGCCACCCAAGGCTACGCCACCCACGGCGAACGCGCCGACCGCGACGCCGCCGAAAGCAGCAAACAACCCCAGCGTGCAGCCGCCGATCGCGATCAATCCTTCCGACAAACCGCCGACCGCGACCACACCCTGTGCCAAGCCGCCAATCGCCAGCACCCCGGTCGCGTGATCGCCGAGGGCAATCAGCGCCTTGGCATGTCCGTGAGGCTCAGCCCGCCTAGGACCAAATGCGATCTCGAACAGCGGAAATCCGCCAATCCGCGTGCGCGATCGGTGGCGAATCGACGGCGCGCGCGTCGTCGCCAAAGTTCGCCGAACGCCGACGGCGTGCAGCATGTGCCGCGTGGCAGGTTCGAGCTTCATGGTCCTCACCCTCAATTGTCCGCAGACGGACTCGTGGAGATGGGGCCCTCAAGCGACGTCGCGGCGTCGCAGCATCCGCGTCACTCGCAGCAGACGAATCGTGCGACTCCGACGTCGCAGGACATCGGCATCCACCCGTTTCGAGCGTCGCCGGCTGATCGCATGACCGGCCCACCCTCCAATCACGACGCCGGTGGCTGCAGACGTATAAATCGCCACGCTGCCCGCCCCGGCGGCTCCCATCGCCACGCTCACCAGCGCCGCCCCGATGGTCGAACCAAAGCCGGTGCCAAGCGGATGATAGCCCACAAGTTGACTTGGCCCCGAATGTGGCGCAGCGGCTGCGGAATTGATTACTAGCGAGTTCTCTTGAGACATGTGCCCTCTTTGTTCTGGCGCTTCCTTCGCCATTTTTTCCTCACCGCGACCAATTCGGTCTTTCGCAAGGCTGGTTTGTTGAGGGTGCAAGTTGCGTGCCCCCCCCAGCCGCGAGCGCCCCGCAAGGCGCGAATTAACGGTCGGACTGTCCGCTCTTATTCGCGAGAGTTCCTTATGAATTTCCCTTCTCTACTGCAGTGAGCCCTTCGCTGCCGCAGTCGGAGCGATGGACAAAACATGTCCGCGTCCTTACCCGCGCGCACTCGGACATTTGACCGGCGCCAGATGAGCCGCGCGGGCGGCACACAGTTTGCGATTCTCACTCGGCGTTCTGACTCGATGGCTTCTTTTTGGATGCGCGATCGATGCATCGTGCGACGGAGAGAAGTCCGAAAAAGTGAATAAAGGCAAACAATCGGAGGGAGTCGACGCGGCTGCCGGCACGTGAGCGGTGGCCGTGGGGGCAGGGAATTGGCCCCGTTTCAAAAACCGCTCCCGGCCGATTTTCTGAAGGAGAACAATCATGTTGGGTTGGGCAATTACCTTTCTCATCATCGCGTTGATCGCGGGAGTCATGGGATTCGCCGTGGTCGCGGGTACTGCTGCCGCCGTGGCGAAGATCCTGTTCGTCGTGTTCATCGTTTTGTTCCTGATCAGCCTTGTTACGGGCCAACGCACGCCCGTGCCCTGAGTCGCAGAGAATCGCGGACGAATCGGGGCTGGTGTCGGCTCCCAGACGAAACGAAACTCATCGGGCGGCGGCTGGCGGGGCGGGTGCTAATCTTGCCCCATTTGGATTGGAGCCTGATTCCGTTCAGTCGTTTTGCCCGAGTAAACTGGCCGCGATCGAAAGATCCGCGGCCAGTTCTTGTCGCATCCGATTGCGGACTGCCGGGTCCGGAGCCCGCAATACGGCCGAGGGATGATTGCGTGGCAATTGCCGCCATTCCATCCGGTCCCATCACTCGCTGGCCCCGTTGCCGGCTCACACGAAAGGCGCGGCCCAGCAGCGCTTGAGCGGCCGTCGCCCCCAAACACACAATGATCTTCGGTTTGAGCACTTGGAGTTCGGCTTCCAGCCAGGGGTGACAGGCGGCCATCTCGCGAGCACTCGGTTTCTTGTGAAGCCGTCGTTTACCCCGCGGCTCCCATTTGAAGTGCTTGACCACATTCGTCACGTAAACCTCGCCACGATTGAGCCCCGCTCCGACCAGAGCCTCGTCAAGCACCCTGCCCGCAGGTCCGACGAAGGGTTTCCCTTGCCGATCTTCCTGATCGCCGGGCGTTTCCCCCACCAGCACAATTTGCGCGTCGGCCGGCCCCTCGCCGAATACGGTTTGCGTCGCGTCGCGATACAACGGACAGCCTTCGCACACCGCGGCCGCCCGTCTGAGCGCCGGCAGCGTGAGTTTCCGCGGCAAATAATCGGCGGCCGATTCGCCGGCGCCGTCGTTGAGCTGTTTTTTACCGAGATGCTTTTGAACTGGCCTAATCATCGGTTTTTCTTCCGGGCGAAGGGCGCGGATCGATCACCAGGGAGCAACGAATTGCAAATGGCTTGCCGTGGCATGAGCGGCCGTGCATTGAGCAACGGGCCGAAAAAAGGGAAGATCCCCACCCATGGACGAGCTTCGGGCCATCCTGCAGAAGTACTGGGGGTACGACAGCTTCCGCCCGCTTCAGGCGGAGGCGATGCAGGCCGTCGTCGCCGGACGCGATTCGGTGGTCGTGCTGCCCACCGGCGGCGGCAAATCGCTCTGCTTCCAGGCCCCCGCCCTCTGTCAGTCGGGCCTTGCCGTGGTCGTCTCGCCGCTGATCTCGCTGATGAAGGACCAGGTCGACGCGCTGGGCGATTGCGGTGTGCCGGCCGCCTGCGTCAACAGCACGCTTATGCCGGGGGAAAAACGCCGCGTGGCCGACGACGTGCGCGCCGGCCGCGTCAAGCTGCTCTACCTGTCGCCCGAGCGGTTGATGACTGACCGAATGCTCGATTTTCTCAAAAGCGTCTCGGTGTCGTTCTTTGCCATCGACGAGGCGCACTGCATCAGCGAATGGGGGCACGATTTCCGCCCCGAATACCGGATGCTCCGCCGCCTCAAAGAAACGTTTCCCAGTGCCGCCGTGCACGCCTACACGGCGACGGCGACGCAGCGCGTGCGGGACGACGTCGTTCGCGAATTGGGACTCAAGACGCCGGAAGTGCTGGTCGGCTCGTTCGACCGGCCGAACCTCGTCTATCGCGTGCAAACGCGGCACGACCTGCGGGGGCAGATCCGCGAGGTGATCGATCGTCATCCGCGAGACGCTGGGCTGATTTATTGCATTCGCCGCACCGACGTGGAGGAATTATCCGCCGACCTGCAAGCGGCCGGGTATCAGGCTCTGCCCTACCATGCCGGTCTGCCCGACGAGCTGCGGCAGGCGAACCAGGATGCGTTCATCAACGACCGTGCCAAGATCATCGTCGCCACCGTCGCCTTCGGCATGGGTATCGACAAGTCGGACGTGCGATACGTGGTGCACGCGGCCGCGCCGAAGTCGGTCGAGAACTATCTGCAAGAGTCGGGACGGGCGGGGCGCGACGGTCTGGAGGCCGAGTGCTGCTTGTTCTTCTCCGCGGGCGACTTTCGCACTTGGCGCCGCATGCAGGAAGAGCTCCCCGAGCCGGCGTTCAACGCGGCCGTCGCGCTCCTGGGCGCCATCGACGGATACTGCAACGGCGTGGTTTGCCGACACCGCGTCTTGGCCGGCTATTTCGGGCAAGACCTCGAGTCCGAAAATTGCGGCGCGTGCGACGTCTGCCTGGCCGAGCTCGATCTGGCCGAAGATCCGCTCGTGCTGGGCCAGAAAATCCTCTCCTGCGTCCACCGCTTGGGCGAAAGTTTCGGCGGCGATTACACGGCCCAGGTCCTCGCTGGCGCCCACGAACAGCGGATTCTAGCCAATGGGCACGACAAGCTCAGCACCTGGGGCATTCTGCAGGGCGAGGACCGGAAGAGCATTCGCAACTGGATCGAACAGCTGGTCAGTCAGGGTTTCTTGGGGAAAATCGGCGAATACAACGTCCTGCGGATCACGCCCGACGGTCGGCACCTCCTACGCGGCGAACGGACACCGCGGCTGCTGCGGCCTGCCAAGCGGGCCCGGAAAACCTCTCGGGCCGCGCAGGATTCATGGGAGGGAGTCGATCGCGACGTCTTCGAGACGCTACGGCAATATCGTCGCGACAAAGCGGCCGAGCGGGGGCAGGCGCCCTTCATCCTATTCAGCGACGCGACCCTGCGCGATCTGGCTCGCCATCGTCCGGCCACGTTGGACGAACTGCGCCACATTCGCGGCATCGGCGACAAGAAGCTCGCCGACTATGGCGTGGACTTGCTGCACCTGTTGAAGGGCGAGTCGCAGAAAAACGCTGGAGTCGACGATTAGTCCGCTCCAGCGCTCACCACTTAGGGATGGCCAGCCGCATCGCTCTGGGAGGACCAGCCACCCCAGTGTCTGTCTTGAGTTTCGCCGCCTCGTCGCCCGCCCCTTTATTGTCCGAGCATCTTGGCGACCACAAAAATCACGAAGGCGCCGAATACACCGCCGCCCGCCAACAGGTAAACAATCGAGTAACCGATGGCACTGACGACCGGAACCGTATGAATGAGCATGTCCATTGTTGTTTCTCCAGGATTAAGTTCAGTGTGAAATCGCGTGGAAGTCCACGGCAACCCGTTAAAGCAACCAGTGTGCCAATTCAGAAGAGCGTGTCTGCCAAGGACCTGAGGAACGAAGGTGCCCCAGCGGTGACGGCTCAGGCAACACGCTGGTCGCAGAGAACGCAGCGATGGGAGATAAACCGGGGCGCGGAACGTCAGGACGCGTCGCGCAGCCGGCGGTCGTCAGGCGTCCCGCGGTCTTTCGTCGATGGCGGGGTCAGCCCGGCCGAGCGCATGCCACGCGACAGGGGCAGTGGCAGAATCTCCGGCGGCGACGGCGCTGCGGCGATCTCGGTCGGGATGGCTTCGCTCGCGGGAATCGTCCGGCGCGAGCGGGCGTGGAACAGCCGCTCGTAGATCGGGCACGTCGCCAAGACTTGCTGGTGCGTGCCATAGGCCACCAGGCGACCGTGATCCATGACGGCCACCTTGTCGATCAGTTCCAACACGCTCGGCGTGACGGCGTGCGTGATCAAAAACGTCGTGCGGCCCTCGACGAAGGTCAAAAGGGCCTCGTGAATGAGCCGCTCGCTTTGGGCATCGGTGGCGGAGGTCGCCTCGTCGAGGATCAGAATCGCCGGGTTCCGCAGGACGGCGCGGGCCAGAGCCACGCGTTGCCGCTGGCCTCCCGAAAGTCGGCCCCCTTTCTCGCCCACGCGCGTCTCGATTCCATCGGGCATCTGATCGAAGAAGCGGGTGACGTGCGACTGGGCGGCCGCGTCTTCGATGTCGCGCCGCGTCGCGCTCGGTCGCCCGTAGCGGACGTTTTCGTAGATCGTATCGTCGAAGAGGACCGTCTCCTGCGTGACGACCGCAATCTGGTCGCGGAGATCGGCCAGCGAGACGCCGCGAATGTCGACGCCGTCGATGCGAATCGAGCCGAAGTCCGGATCGTAGAGCCGCGGCAAGAGGTTGACGAGCGTCGATTTACCGGAGCCGTTCTCGCCAACAACTGCGATCGTTTCGCCGGCCTCGACCTTGAGGGAGACGCCCTCGAGGGCGGCCGGGCGGGGAGCACCACTCGGGCCGCTGCGGGCGTAGGCGAAATGAATATTGTCGAACTCGATGGCGACGGCGTGTCGCGGCAGCGCGACCGGCGAGACTGGGTCTTCGATCTTCGTCTTTTCATCCATCAAGTCGAAGATGCGATCGGCGGCCGCCCCCGCACGTTTGAGCTTGGCGTAGGTAGTCGAGAGCTTGCGGGCCGGATCGATGATGCCGGCCAACAGCACGTAGAGTGCGCCGAGGTCGTTGATTCCCATCTGGCTGCTCGTCAGCCGAATGCCCCAGATTTCGGTGGTGCCGCGGAGCACGAGGTAGCAGCCCGGCAGCAGGGCCAGGTAGGCGGCCACCCAGGCCATCGTTTCAGTGATCGGTCCGGTGAGCGCGTCGATCCGCGCGATCTTCACCGAGCGCTCGTAATAGTCCTTGCTGTCACGATGAAACCGCCGGCGATGCCGGGCCGCCGCGTTGAAGGCAACCACGACCTTGTAGCCGTCGAAGGTCTCTTCGAGCGTTTTGTAAAGGCGGGTCATGCTGTCCATCATGCGGTGGCTGGCCCGCTTGAGGCTCGAGCCGATGCGGGCAAAGACGATGGCGAGGACGGGCGCGGTCAACAGGGATAAGAGCGTCAGCTGCCAGCATACAACCATCGCCGCGCCGATGCAGACGATGGCCTTCAGCGGCTCCTGGATGATCTTGCCCCCCATCAGCCGCAGGCCCGACGCCATCACGTTCATGTCGTTGGTGAAGTGCGACATGAGCTTGGGCGTGCCTTTGAGCGAAACCGTCTGGTAGTCCATCCGCAGCACGCGCCGCAAACAGTCCTTGCGAACGCCCATCAACGACAGCTCGACCAGCTGACAGATCAGGTTCTCCTGCACGAACTCGCAGATGCCCTTCGCCAGGGTCGCCAGCAGTTGGACGGCCAGCACGACCGCCAGTAGGTCGAAACGGTCTTTGGGCAGCTTGGGAACGACATTGTTCCGTAGCCAAACCAGCATCATCAGCTTGTACTGGGCCGTGCTCAGCACCGACTGTTCGTTCGATTGCCGGCGGAGGATTTTGTACTGCTCACGCTCCGAGTCGCGCGGCTTGTCCGCGTCGAGCTTGCGGAGCTGGCCCTCGCGCTGATCGACCTTTTGTTCCTGTGCGGCGATCGATTCTTTGGTCTTCTTGATCAAGTCGTCGACGTACTTGTCGAGCGGCTTGTTCTCGAACAGAACCGTGATGATCGGATAGGCGGCCGAGAGGCTTAAGCCCCACAGGCCCGCTACCAGCACAGCGAACACCGCCGACAAGTAGAATTTGCGGCGATGCGGCCAGACGTACTGCACGAGTCGGGGGAACGAGTTCAAGCGAGGACCATCCCTGGTCAGGGCCTTCGAGAATCGGCGCATTTCGAGCGCCGGTCGCTACGGTCATGTAGCAAAGACGGCCGGACCGGTCCAGAGGAATCGACTGGGCGTAGGGGCAAAAACAAAGCGGACGCCGCGCCCGAGGCACGGCGTCCGCTCATGAAATACGCGCCGACGCGGCTTACTCGGCCACGGCACCCACCAGTTCCTGGTTGGCGTCGGTCATTTCCGCGTCGCTGGGCAGGAAGTCCTGCACAAAGCCCTTGAGATGAGTGCTGCGGGTCGTGTGCTGCAGCTTCTTCAGAGCCTTGGACTCGATCTGCCGGATCCGCTCCCGGGTGACCTTGAAGATGCGTCCGGTCTCCTCGAGCGTGTAGCTATAGCCGTCGCCCAAGCCGTACCGCAGGCGGATGATTTCGCGCTCGCGATAGGTCAGGCTCTTGAGCACGTGCTCGATCTTGTCCTTGAGCATCTGCTGGGTGGCCGAATCGGCCGGGCTGTCCTCGTTGTCGTCCTCGAGGAAGTCGCCGAAGCTGCTGTCCTCGCTCTCGCCCACGGGCGTATCGAGGCTGATCGGATGCTTCCAGGTCTTCATGATCCGCTCGGTCTCGTCGACGCCGAAGCCGACCGCGGCGGCCAGCTCCTCCATCGACGGCTCGCGGCCCGTGTCCTGGCGAATCTGTTCGCTCTTGGCTTTGAGCGTGGAGATGCTCTGGAACATGTGGACCGGGATGCGAATCGTGCGGGCGTGATCGGCCACGGCCCGGGTGATCGCCTGGCGAATCCACCACGTCGCGTAGGTCGAAAACTTGTAGCCCCGCCGATACTCATACTTCTCGACACCGCGCATCAGGCCGGCATTGCCTTCCTGAATCAGGTCCAAGAAGCTCAGGCCGCGGTTGCGGTACTTCTTGGCGATCGAGACGACCAGCCGCAGATTGCCGCCGCTGAGCTTTTGCTTGGCGTCGGTCCAGGCGTCGAAACGGCGCTTAATCTCGCGGCTGCGGGCCCGGAACTGCTCCGGTGTCTCGAGGACCATCTCGACGATTTCCGCCAGTTCACGCTTGAGCAGCTCGGCCTCGTTATTCTTCGAGTGGCTCCGCGAACTGCGTTGCAACTGCCGTTGCAGTTCGGTGATGCGCTCCGCGACCTGATGCATCCGCTTCATGATGGGCTGCAAACGCTGCGTGCGGAGGCTCAACTCTTCGCACAGCGTGGCCATCTTTCGGCGGCGGATCTTCATGCGATCTTCGGCCGCCTTGCGCTTTTCTTTGGGAGCTTCGGCATTGCGGGCAATCCGAGAGTCGACTGCGTTCTTTTCGAGTAGGACCCTGAGCGTTTTCAGATTCTCGGTCATCCGCCCTTGGATCTGCTCCTTGCCGACCGCCTCGGTCTCGGACGTGCGGAGCGTCCGTTCAAAGGGCAGTTCGTTGGCCCGCACCTTCTCAAATGTCTCGACCGCGATCTTCAGGGCGAAGTCGGACTCGAGCACGGTGCGGCGAAATCGCTTGCGGGTGATTTCGATCTGCTTGGCCAGGAAGATTTCGCGTTCGCGCGACAAGAGGGGAATGTTCCCCATCTGGCTCAAGTACATGCGGATGGGATCGCGGGAAGACAGGGCGGCCGCCTCCGCCCCGATGATCGAGCGGGCCAGCGACGCCCCGTCGCTGTCGTCGGACCAGTGCGAGCTGGCCGGATCGTCGGCGTCCGGCAATTTTGGCGCCTGAGGGTCGTCGGCCAGATCGAGTCCCAACTCCTCCATCGTGAGAATCAATCGGTCGGCCAGACCCGGATCGCCCCCCTCGTCGGGCAGATATGCATTGACCTGATGATACGAGACAAAGCCGCGCTTCATGGCGCCGTCAACGACGCTCTTTAGTGCAGCATCAACCTGATACACGGAAAGCTCCCTTCCACATGGAACCGTTTCGGATCGCACATCCTTGCACGAGAAAGCCCAATCAAACTTTTCGTACTTCCTTGCACTCGTCCGACGGACGAATCAGCCGATAGGAGAAACGACTCTTTCGAAACCGCTCTCGTTCGCGCTAATCGCCCTGTCGGTCCACGACGCCCGCCTGGAGCATGGGAATCCCGCCAGCAGGCAAACCAAGCCCGGCATCGTCGCGGAGGATCACTCTCCTACGACGTACTCGCCCTGGGGCCGATTGCAGAAGAAACGCTGCTGGATGGCCGGCAAGCAATGAGGGAAGAGTGGGTTCTCTGTGATAGCATCCTTTCTCTCCAACGAGAACCAGCCAAGGCGAATCCATTATTCGCCGTGATAAACCGCCTATGCTAACACAATCCCACTTTGCTGCCCAACAATCCCACCGGTCAGACGAAAAAAAAGAGAAATTTTTGTCCGAACGGTTTAGCGCCGTTTCCGCATGATTTGCTTCGGAAATCGCGGATCTCCACTGCCCGCGCAGCCACCGCGATCCAGAGCAAAGGGCCGACCTCAGATCTGGCATCCGCCCTGATCCGTCAGGCGAATTATTCGCACTGCTGCGGTCGGAGGTCAATTGGACGAAGTGAACTTAGGCCGAGATTAGACGCCGCAAAGTACTGCCCGGAAAGACGTTGCAGATCAGACAAAAATCCTTTGTCAAAGGCGAATTGAATCGAGTCGACCCTGGATCACAACGAGGACGATGAATTGCGGTGGTGGTTGGACCGACCGCTAGAGCACTGACATCAATCGATGGCCACGCGACATCCTTTCGCCGGCGTGCTTATAATTGGCTCACATCTCTGAAAGGACCGAACATGACGGATCGATCCTTCGTCGTCACGATCAGTGATCGGGCGTTGGGACCTTCGGTCGAGAACATTGGCAAGAAGCTGCTCGAGCTCGAAGATCAGGGCATCCATTCAAACGCCCGTCCGCTCGACGCCGTGTTACATCATCTCATTCGCGGAGTCCGCGACGACGTCTTGCTCAAGACAAATCTCGAGCAAAGCGAACTCGAAGGCCTGCTGCGAAAGCAGCTGGGCAGCGACTACAAGCTTTGCACCATCCGCTGGATGGGTTGATCCCGCATCGATTTAGCGGGCAGCGCCACTACTCGCGAGCGCGGCTTCAGCACCGCACGTGCGTCTGTCAGAGCCAAAGCTTCTGGCGGATGAATTCGACTACGTCGCCAAAGAGGACGTATCCCAGGCTTCGTTTGCCGCAGTTGATCTTGGCCCGCACTTCGGCGCCGATCCACAAGTCGGGAATCTTCGAGGCGTCGGTCGAGGCGTGCATCTCGAAGATGTTCGACTGCTCACCCGAGACGGCCGAGCGCGTGGCAATCGAATCGAGAGTGGCGTTAAAGGTCGATTCGAGCGCCGTTTCCGGGATGAACTCGACCTCGAGCTGGTGCGTCGGGCTGGCGTTCCAGGCCCGCAGCACGTGGCCCATGCGGTTGCCGTCCACCTCGAGCTCGAGCCGCCAGGGCCCCTTTTCGTCCATGATTTCCAGCAACATCTCGCCTTGCTGGACCGGGCGATTCTGCAGCGTCTCTTCGACTTGGAACGACGCGACCCGTCCGTCGATGGGAGCGGTCAGCAATAGGTGGTCGACCCGCTCCTGCTGAATTTTCACGATGTCTGTCAGTCCTTTGCCTTCAACCTGCGCCTTGAGACGTTCGGCGTTGGCGCGCAGCTCCGCCGGACGGTCGGCGTCCTTTCGGGCCGCCACCGCCACCGCCCCCGAAGAATGCATCTGCTGCGCGGCTTGATCGAGCTTCGAGACGTTTTCGTTCAGCTCGGCGGTCAACTGCTGGTTGCGCAGTTGCAGCAATCGCTGGTCCTTCTTGACCATATCGCCGCCATGGACGTAGAGCTGAATCACATCGCCGGTTTCGGGCGCGAAGATCTGATGCCGCAGGACGGGCATCAGCTTCCCCTTGCCGGTGACCCGATAGTCGTACGGAACGAGCCACAGGGCAGCGACTACGGCAATCACGAGGGCCAGCCCCGCCAGCGTCTTGGCCAGACGGCGACCGTGGAACCATTCCACGCCGTGGCCCAAGGCCTGCCACAATCGCAAAAACAAAATGCGATCGCTTTGCCGGGCCCGTGTCATGACCGCGCTGACGTGCTCGGCCAGCAGACCGGAGCGGGATTCGACCGTGAGCCGCGGACGGCTTTCGGCCGTCTGTTCGATCACCAGGCAGCCGATCGTCTCCCGGGGACGGGGCGGCGATTTGCGTTTCTGATCTTCTTCACGCCGGCTAACGAGCGGCTCCGGCTCGACGAGCGGCAGCAACTTCACCATACGGGAGCCGCTCTCGTGCACGAACTCGGCCAGCGGCTGCTCGACCTGCGGCGGCAGGTCGTCGATCTTGCCGCTAAAAGTCAGTGGTTCGCGCAGCTCGATCACTCGTTCGGTCAGCAAAGCCATGGCGCGTGCCAGGTTCGAGCGGGCATTCACGCTGTCCTGACCGCTGATGGCCACGATCGAGGTCTTCACCCCTTTATGCACAGCGACGCTGAGACGATCGCAGCCGAGGAGCTGCCGACCGTCGTTGGCGGCAGTCGTCGCCACTTCTTCCACATTCTCGCCGCGTTGCAACTGCAGCAAAAACTGCTCGAAGTCGGCCAGAAACGAAGCGGGATCTTGGGGCTGGCGCTCCACCTGCTGCCGTTGCAGGTAGCCGGAGGCATGCCCCACCATCTGTTCGACAAACTGCAGAAAGCCGGGACGGGCGTCGCGCGGCGCGTCGGCCCGCTGGAAGACCTCGACCACGCCCATCGACTCCTCGCCAACCTGCAGCGCCGCGAGGAGAACCAAGTACGGGGCCGGCACCTTGTTCGCGCTGGCAGGGTCATCGGGGGCAAAACTGGCCGCCTGACCGGTGGTCAGGGCCTCGTTGATCAGGCGGTCATTGAGGGCGGCGGCCGGCGAATTCTCGCGGATGCCGATTTCGATGAACTTCAGCTCGTGGGCCAGCCGCAGCCGCGAGCCCCCCTCGAGCAGCCAGATCGCCCCGGCCCGCGCTCCGAGCGAGTTGACCAACAGTCGCAAGAACTCGGGAAAAAACGTCTCCGGCGGGGCTGCCGTCTGGGCAAGCTCCTCGATCTGCCGGGCCATTTGCAGCACGCGGTCGCGCGCTTGCTGAACACTGGCGACGTTTGTCATGCGATCAGAACGACTTGGAAATCGCGGGCGGGCGGAAAAACCGTCTTCTAATCTTAGGAGAAATCGTCCGCTTTACCACAGGAGGTGCAGCGACTGAGGCCCGAGTAGCGTATTTAATTAGTGCCGCATCGCAAATCTCATACGGATCTCGCGAACGTCTCGCGGGCGCGGAAAACTGAAACGAATTTTCCGGTGGGGCGACGGCACCTTGCCCAACAGTCCGGGCCGCGTCTTGTTGAGTGAGGGACGTTCTGTGAGAATTTCCCTGTGAGGAAGTTGGCTCGGACCTCTCAGAGTTGGCTGGGAACTTGTGCGGGCGGTCCGGAACTTCCAGCGAAGGTCGGTTCCTTTTTCGAGTAGTGCCATGAACCTGCTTCGACCAATCGCGGCTAGCGGCCTGGTGGCTGCCTCGTTTCTGGTGCCCGTGGCATTCCTGTTGCCGCTGGCCTTTATTGCGGAGTCGGATCGGCCTCTGGCCGCCGCCGATCTGCAATCTCCCTCCCAGGCCGGTCAAATCGTCGTCAGAGACTGCAATATCAAGGCCGTGCAAACGGCACGCGTCGCCACCGACCGCCCGGGCGTCATTGCCCGCATCGATCCGCAGGAAGGCGATACCGTCAAAAAAGGTGAGGAAATCGTACGTCTGATGGACGACGTGCCCAGAGCGAACTGGGAAGTCGCCAAACTCGTCGCCGACGACAAGATCGAAGTTCGATACGCCGAAAAACTCAACGCGGTCGACGCCGTCGAATACCTCCAAAGCGTCGAGGCCAATAAGAAGGCCCCGGGAACGATCTCGGATATCGAGCTACGCCGGCTCAAACTGGCCGAGCAGCGAAGTGCCCTGCAAATCGACAAGGCCAAGCACGACATGGCCGTCAACGACATGAAGGCCACGCAGGCCAAGGTCGAGCTCGATACCTATCACATTCTGGCTCCCTTCGACGGCGCGGTCAGCCAGGTGATGAAACATCCGGGCGAGGCCGTGAAGCAGGGCGACACGATCCTAGAGATGGTCAACACCGACATGGTTCACGTCGAAGGACTCGTCGACGAACGCGACATCTGGCGGGTCCAGCGCGGCTCCCCGGTCACCGTTGTCCTTAACATCAAGAATGCCGATCTCCCGGTGGAGAGGCAGACCTTTCGCGGAAAGATCGGTTTCGTCGACTCCGTGGCGACCGTCAGCGAAACGCGCGTCTGGGCGGAAGTGCCCAATCCGGGCAATGTGCTGCGGCCCGGTTTCAACGCAACCATGACCATTCTGGTCGGGCCACCCGAGTCCGGAAATCCGGGTGCCGCCACTGACCGTCCGGCGCCGGTCGGCTCGAAAGTCGGACAGCGGGAACCGCCAGCGCCATGAGCATCACTCTCGGGGGGACGATGCTGCCGTCGAATCGGCGGCCGATCCCGCTGCGCCGCCGCCCCGACCTGGGCGTCCGCCGCATCGAGTACCAGGGAATCGGGTCCTACGTCATCAAGGATCCCGTGGGACTCAAGTATCACCGGCTGCACGCCGAGCAGTTCGGCGTGCTCTGCCTGCTCGACGGGTCGCGGAATCTCGACGAAATCCGCAACGAGCTGCTCCGCCAGTTTCCCACGTTGACCGTCACGCTCAACGACGTGCAGCAGCTGATCACCGACCTGCACGACAAGGGCCTGCTGCAAAGCATGCGGTTCGGTCAGGGAGCCGCCCTGATCAAGCACCGCCGCGCCCAGCGGATGGAGAAGTTCTGGGGCTTCTGCCGCAACCTGCTTTACATTCGCCTGCCGGGCTGGGATCCGGAGCGGATGTTGAAATGGCTGCATCCGCGGCTGTATTGGATTTATTCGCCTTGGACCGTCGCGCTGTGCGTGACGCTCGTGGCTTCGTCGCTGCTCCTGGTCGGCACGGAGTTCAGCGAGTTCCGCCGCCGCCTGCCCGAGTTCCAGCAGTTCTTCACGATGAAGAACATGATCTATCTGTGGATCACCGTGGCCGTGACTAAGATTCTGCACGAGTTCGGCCACGGACTCACTTGCAAGCACTTCGGCGGCGAATGCCACCAGATGGGCATCATGCTGCTGGTCTTCAGCCCCACCTTGTATTGCGACGTTTCCGACGCCTGGATGATGCGGAACAAGTGGCACCGCATCTATATCGGTCTGGCCGGCATGTACGTCGAGACGGTGCTCTCGGCGGTCGCAATTTTCGTCTGGTGGAACACCAACCCCGGCCTCTTGCACTACCTCTGTCTGAACGTCTTTTTTGTGTCGACCGTGTCGACGGTGATCTTCAACGCCAACCCGCTGATGCGCTACGACGGCTATTTCATGCTGGCCGACTATCTCGAGGTGCCCAACCTCCGCCCCAAGGCGGACAAAATGCTCAGCGAGAAGTTTTCCTGGTATTGCCTGGGGATCGAGACACGTCCCGACCCCTTTATGCCGGAAACGGGCCGCGTCTGGTTCGTGATTTTTGCCATCGCGGCGGCCATCTATCGCTGGGTGATCGTATTCGGGATCACGCTCTTCTTGTATCGCTGGCTCAAGCCGTACGGACTGCAGAGCATCGGGATCTTTTTGGCAGTGTGTTCGCTGGCGGCGGTCGTCGGCAATGTGTTTTATTCGGTCTATCGCATCGTGAGCGCCCCTCGGAGTGATCCCCTGGACATGCGCAAGCTGACAATCACCATTTCTGCGGTCGTCGTGTTGTTGGCCGCGGCCCTTCTTGTGCCGTTGCCGCTGCATGAAGAAATGGTCTTCATGGTCGAGCCGCTCGATGTGGCTCACGTGTACGCGATCACGCCGGGTCGGGTGGCCGAAGTCCACGTGCATCCGGGCGACCACGTCGCCAAGGGCAATCTGTTGGTCAAGCTGGTTAATCAAGAGACCGAGCAGAAGCGCCGCAACCTGGCGATGCAGCGCGACGCTCAGCAGCAAGAAGTCAATTTGGAGCGAGCGCTGGCCGACTCTCCGCAAGAGCGGATCGCCAGGACGGTCCTTGCCGGCATCGAAACTCAGCTGGCCGATTACGATCGCCAACTGGCGCAGCTGGAGTTGCGGGCACCCTGTGACGGTTACGTTGTGTCGGCCCCGCGCGTGCCCGAGCCGACCTTGCCCGAACAGAGCCGGCAGCTGAGCCGCTGGTACGGCAATCCGCTCGATCCGGAGAACCTCGGCTGCCAACTGACCGAACGGACGCACGTCCTCTCGATCGCCCCCCACAAAGAATTCAACGCGGTTTTGTATATCGACCAGGCGGACCGCAAAGACCTCCGCTTGGGGCAGACTGTGCAGATTCAGCTCGAACACATTGCCGACCGCACCTACACCGGCAAGATCGATCACATTTCCGACCGCGAGTCGGAAATCGCACCTGAGGTGCTCTCCAGCAAAGCAGGCGGCGAGCTGGCCACGACCGCCGATCAAAAAGGGCACGAGCGGCTGACCAACAGCGCTTACCAAGGCACCGTGCGGCTCGACGACGACGCCGACCTGCTTCGCAGCGGCATGCGGGGCCGTGCTCGCCTCACCGTCGAGCGGCGGTCAGCGGTCGGCTGGATCTGGCGCTACTTCCGCCGCACGTTCCACTTCCGCATGTAGTTCGGAACTCGCGGCGTCAGTTCCCAGTGGGGATAATGCCGGCGTTCTCGACCATCAGCATCACGGTCTTTTCCGGCGCCCGCGTGCGGTGCACAACGCCCTTCGAGACGACGTATCCCTTTCCGGGGGTCAGCTCCACCGTTCGGTCTTCGAGGTCGATCAGCAGTTTGCCGTCGACCACGTAGAAGAATTCGTCGTCGTCATCGTGCTTGTGCCAATGATACTCGCCCTTCACGACGCCCAGGCGGACGACCGAAGCATTCACTTGGCAGAGCGTTTGGTTGTACCAGGGGTGTTGGCAGGCCTCGACGAGCGCCTTCACGTCGACCACTTCGCCCTGCGCGTAGCGAAGATCCAGGTGCGTCTCGTACGGATAGTTTTGCGTTTCGCTCATCCTGGCACACTTTGGAAGCTGAGCGGTGATCCTCCCGCTCGATACTCGGTCGCTTCGACCAGAGAAGTCGCGTTTGAGGATCGCCGCGGACACGTTCAATCAAGCCCGAACGGCGTTTCATCATACCGCAGACTTCGGCGCAGCGAACATCGTGGTGCCGCAGTTGAGAAGGCGTCGCGCGTCGCCTTAGAATGCACATCTTGGTTTGGCGGCACGTTTCTGCGAACTTCCGGAAGGACCCGGATTCTTGTCCACCACCGCTCGCGACCGCACCGTCGATCTGAGTGCGGCAGTCGCTCGCTATCAGCTGGTGCTGGCGACCGACCCCGATCAGTGGGACGCTCTCTATCTTTACGGGACCGCCTTGCTGCAGCTCGGTCGCTTGCGCGAGGCGATTGACGTCTTCACCCGCGCGGCCCGGCTCCGCCCCGACATCCCCGACATCCAGAACAATCTGGCGGTGGCCTATCAGGGGCTTGGCGCGGTCGACGCGGCCGTCCGAGCCTATCGCTCGGCAATTGACCTGAATCCCGACTTCGACCTGGCCCACGCCAATCTGGCCCGCTTGTTGGAGTCGGCCGGTCGCTTCGCCGAAGCGGAAATCTCCTTGCGCCGCGCCCTGCGGATCAAGCCCGCGGAATCGGCCTACCACCTGCAGCTGGCTCGCGTGCTCCAGCGGCACAACAAAGACGCCGAAGCGATCGCGGTGCTGCAGGACGCGCTCCGGCAGCAGCCAGCCTGCCTCGACGTGATGATCGCTCTGGCCGCCGCACTGGTCCGACAGGAGCGACTCGGAGAAGCGGCCGACGTCTATCGCACAGCACTCGCCGAGCGACCCGAATTCGCCGAAGCCGCCTGTAGCCTCGCATTCGTGTTCGAACGCCAGGGACGCTTGGACGAAGGGCTCACGGAGGCCGAGCGAGCCGTCGCGCTGAAGCCCGACTATGCGGAGGGCTTCAACAACCTGGGCGTCGTCCTGCGATCGCTGCATCGATTGGACGACGCCTGCACGGCGTTTCGCCGGGCTCTCGAGCTGGACCCAAAGTTCGCGCTGGCGGAGTTCAACCTGGGGACGACGCTGCTGCTGGCCGGCCGCTACGCCGAAGGATGGGTCGGTTATCGACAGCATGCCCGGATCGCGGGAACGAGCGCCCCGGGACCCGCGACGACCGAATGGGACGGCCGACCGATCCCCGGCCAACGGCTGCTGGTTTACGCCGACCAGGGATTGGGCGACACGATTCAATTCGCACGCTTTCTGCCGCATTGCCGCCAAAAGTCGCAGGCGCGCGTGATCGTATGCTGTCAGCCCGCTCTCCGCCGGCTGTTGGAAGAGTGCGAGGAAGAGAACTGTCTCGGGGCCGACGTCTGCACCAACGACGACGATCTTCCCCAGTTCGATTGGCATGTGCCGTTGGCGTCTCTGCCTGGGTTGCTCGGCGCGACGATCGCCGACGTCGGCCAGTCGGTACCTTACTTGCATGCGCCCGAGTTGTCGCCGCCGCTTGCCCGGCTGATCGGCGAACGAGATGCCGCGCGACGGGTCGGGCTGGTCTGGCAGGGAAATCCCCGGCAGACTCGCGACGTCGTGCGCTCCTGTCCGCCGGAGAAGCTGCGTCCCCTGATCGAGCTTCCCGGAATCCGCTTCTTCAGCCTGCAATACGGTGCGACGTCCGGCGCGCAGCTGACGGCGGCCTTTCCGGCGGGCTCCGTGGTGGACGTCGGCGGCAGGCTGCCAGACTTTGCCGACACGGCAGCCGTCCTGGGTCAGCTCGATCTGCTGATCACCGTCGACACCGCAATTGCCCATCTGGCCGGGGCGTTGGGGCGTCCCGTCTGGACGATGCTCTGCCACACGCCCGATTGGCGTTGGCATCTGGACCGGTCCGACTGCTCCTGGTATCCGACGATGCGTCTCTTCCGCCAACCAGTTTGGGGGGACTGGGATACAGTCGTCGACCAGATCCGGGCTGGCCTTCAAGCCATCTGATCGGCGGTGGGTGGCTGTCGCGACGGCGGCTTGGTTTAATTGGTCAGACCGTGCTTGCACCGGTTACTGTCCTGCCTGCAATCGAGGCCTTAAGCCAGGAGACTGCCATGTCCGCGCCGACCATGGAAAAACCCCGCGCCGTCAAAGCGCCGATCGTGAAAGACCAGCCGCTTTTCATCGACGGCCATTTCGTCGATAGCAGCAATCAAAAGACGTTCGCCACGATCAATCCGGCCACGGGCGAAACGATTTGTCACGTCGCCGAAGCCAGTGCCCAGGACGTCGATCTCGCGGTGAAGGCGGCCCGGCGGGCGCTGGAAACGAGCCCCTGGAAGACGATGGACGCGGCCGACCGCGGCAAGCTGATGTTCCGTCTCGCCGACCTCGTCGAAGAAAACGCCGAAGAGCTGGCCATCCTCGAATCGTTCAACAGCGGCAAGACGGTGAACGATGCCCGCGGCGACGTGCAGGGCGTCCTCAACACGCTGCGATATTACGCCGGCTGGGCCGACAAGATCGAAGGCCGCACGGTTCCCGTCCGCGGCAACTTCCTGTCGTACACGCTCCGGCAGCCCGTCGGCGTCGTCGGCCAAATCATTCCCTGGAACTTCCCGCTCCTCATGCTGGCTTGGAAGTGGGGTCCGGCTCTGGCTTGCGGCAACTGTATCGTGATGAAGCTCGCCGAGCAGACGCCGCTCACCGGCATGAAGATGGCCGAACTGGCCCTCGAAGCCGGGTTCCCCAAAGGCGTGATCAACGTCCTCAACGGGATGGGCGAAACGACCGGCCAGGCGATGGTTGTCCACCCGGGCATCGATAAGATCGCCTTCACCGGACACGTCGACACGGCCAAGATCATCTCCAAGGCCGCGGCCGATACGCTCAAGCGAGTCACCTTCGAGCTGGGCGGCAAGAGCCCCAACGTGGTCTTCGCCGACGCCGATCTCGATCAGGCGGTGGCCGGCGCGTTCCACGCCATCTACTTCCACGGCGGCCAGTGCTGCACGGCCGGCAGCCGTCTCTTTGTCGAGGACAAGATTCGCGGCGAATTCGTGGAGCGTCTGTCCAAGGCCACGAAGGGCCGCAAGATCGGCGACCCGCTCGATAACGCCACGGAGCAGGGCCCACAGGTCTCGCAGGAGCAGATGGACAAGATCCTGCATTACGTCGATCTCGGGCAGAAGCAGGGTGCCAAGCTGGTCGCGGGCGGCAAGCGATCCGGCGGCCGCGGCTTCTACGTCGAACCGACGATCTTCGACGACGTCCGCGACGACATGGCAATCGCCCGCGAAGAGATCTTCGGGCCGGTCGTCAGCGTCCTGCCGTTCAAAGGCGTGGACGAAATCATCAAGCGCGCCAACGACACCAACTACGGCCTGGCCGCCGCGGTCTGGACAAAGGACATCGACAAGGCCCATCTCTACGCTCGCGAAGTCAAAGCCGGCACGGTCTGGGTGAACTGCTACCACGTCGTCGACACCACGACGCCGTTCGGCGGTTTCAAACAGTCGGGCCAGGGTCGCGAGAACGGCGAAGCGGCCATCGACCACTACACCGAGCTGAAGACCGTCACGGTCAAGCTCGGCTAAATTGCGGTTTGATCGCAGCGAACTCTCCGCCCTGCTCCCCTCTCCCTTCGCGGGAGAGGGTCGGGGGTGTGGGGGCTGGCCGCTGATTTCGTGAGGCCATGCAGATCATCGAAGACTTCGCCTGCACGCTCTGCAGCTGCCTGTGCGATGATCTGCGACTGACAGTGCATGGCGATCGCATCGTCCGCGCGGAGCGGGCCTGCGCGATGGCCGAGCCCTGGCTGCTCGGCCAGAACTCGCAGCAACCGCCCGTAGCCCGCGTCGACGGGAACGCTGTCCCGCTCGAGGCGGCCGTCGCCCAGGCGACGAAGCTGCTGGCATCCGCCCGGTATCCGCTGATCTTCGGCCTCTCGCGGAGCAGCACGGCCGGGCAGCGGGCCGCCGTGCAACTGGCCGAGACGATCGGCGCAACGATCGACACCACCGCCTCCGGCGGCCACGGCCCGTCGATCCTTGCCGTGCAGCAAGTCGGCGAGTCGACCTGCTCGCTTGGCGAAGTCAAAAATCGCTGCGATCTCGTGATCTTCTGGGGCTGCGACCCGCTCACCACTCACCCGCGTCACTTGGAACGTTACTCGGCCGAATGTGCCGGCCGGTTCGTGCCCGGAGGCCGGCGAGACCGCACACTGATCGTCGTCAACGCGGACGACACCGCGACCAGCCCGTCGGCTGACCTCGTGCTCCGCGTCGATCGTCATCAAGACTTCGAATTGATTTGGGCCCTCCGCGCTCTCCTTCGCGGCCAACCCCTCGAAGGAGACACCTTTGGCGGCCTGCCTCGTGCCGCGGTCGAGGATCTGTGCCAGCGGATGCGTGGCTGTCACAACGGCGTCGTCTTTTTCGGCTTCGGCCTGGCCCGGCAGCCGGGGGCCAATCTCGTCATCCAGGCCTTGCTGCAACTCGTCACCGATCTCAATGACGTCACCCGCTTTTACGCGCGGCGGCTGCGGGGCTCCGGCGACGTTGCCGGCGCCGACAGCGTGCTCGCCTGGCAAACCGGCTACCCCTTCAGCGTGAACCTGTCGCGCGGCTACCCGCGCTACGGCCCCGGCGAATTCTCGGCCAACGACATGCTCGAACAGGGCGAACCCGACGTCTGCCTCTTCGTCGGCAGCCAAGGCACCCGCTGGATGAGCCCGGGCGCCAAGGCCGCCTTGCGCCACATCCCCACGATCGTGGTCGACCCACCGCAAGCCGAGCCGGAGTTCCGCCCGACGGTGCAGTTCACGACGGCCATCTATGGCATCCACCACGCCGGCACCGCGTACCGCATGGACGAAATCCCCATCCCACTCCGCGCCGTCCTGCCGACGCCCTACCCAACCGACGACCAAATCCTGCAGGCGATTCAAACCGCCCTGGACGTCCCGTAAGAGAAGTCCAGTACCATGCACGGGATAATTGTGTCGCAAGTGATCGAGCGGGCAACCGCGGTTTTGCAAAAGGCGCCCAAAGACCTCGCCTCGACCGGTGGCCGGGGGCTCCTCCTCCGTTGAGCTCATCGCAGATATGCTGGAGCCGTGGTTGCTGCACATCGGCGGAAATCGACGACGCGAAGATCAGCGCGGACGACCGCGAGCGTGCTGGCGCGCTCCCTCGGCTGCTTCGTCTGCACCGCGCTGCTACTTGGCAGCCGAGCGGCCGCGGTTCAACCGCAACCCGATTCGCCTGTCGCAAAGTCCGCCGGCCCGCGCGCCATCCAAAAAATTCCGACGAAGATCGCCGGCACGTATCGCCACGGCCGGCTGCTCCCCCTGCAGGTGCATGGCCGGATCGCCTATCTCATCAAGCCGACGGGCCCCGTCGACGCTCAGAAGCGTTGGGTCTTTGAGTTTCCCTTCTGGCTCGGCATCAACGACGGATTCGGCAATGTGAGCCATCGGCACTATGTCGAGAAATCGCTTGCCGCCGGATTCCATGTGGCCGGCGTCGACGTCGGCGCCTCGTGCGGCAGCCCGTCAGCAGCCGATCTTTGCCAGGAATTCTACGAACTCATGATCTCGCGCTACGGCCTCAACAAGCGAGCGCGCGTGCTGTGCCACAGCCACGGCGGCCTGATCGCCTACGGCTGGGCCTTTCGTCATCCGACGTGCGTCGACCGGATCGCCGGCATGTGCCCGGCCACCGACTTCCGCACCTACCCCGGCCTCGGAAACGTGATCGCCGGCCCGACCAAAGGCCTCGACTACGGCCTCTCGCTCACAGAACTCCAACGTCGCGCCGGCGAATTCAACCCCGTCGACAACCTCGCTCCGCTCGCCAAGGTAGGCGTGAAGATCCTCCACCTGCACGGTGACGAGGACAAATTAGTGCCGACGAGTGCCAACTCCCTCGAATTGGCCCGGCGCTACCGCGACTTTGGAGGGGCCGCGGAGATCATGTTGCTACACCTGCCGGCTGCGAAGCGCGGCCACGACGGGCCAGAGCTCTACGAATCAGCCCGGCTGGTGAAATTCTTGCTGTCCGACTGACCAGTTGTCCTAGGCAGGACTGGCGAGCGACACCTTGGCGCACAGGTCTCGAATCAGCGCTGCTGCTTAATGACGGGCTGACGTCGTCCTCTCATCCTTTCAGTCGGCATGAGCCTCATCTCCCGCGACAAATACCATCTGCAGTTGGTGCGGCCGCAGCACTTGCGAGTTTTCTAGCCTAATTCCGCCGACAACTGACCCGTGTTCTCCAGGCGAGTTCGCGATTCGCGAAATCGCGGCGGCGCCGCTTTGCTGAACGGCACCTTCGTTCGCTTCATTACGCAGCTAACAACGGACGCTTCCGGGAAAGTCACCTTATGTTCCCAATGCGCGCAGGCCGCTCGCACGTTCGGAAGAGCATTCGAAAATCGATGCTGCCATCGGCCGCGGTCGAATCGCTGGAAGACCGGATCCTGTTGAGCGCGTTTACCGTCTCGAATCTCAACGATTCGGGCGGCGGCTCCCTGCGCCAGGCAATTTTGAATGCGAACGCCGAACATGGAGCCGACACCATCAACTTCACCGTGGCCGGCACAATCGTGCTCAATAGCGCCCTCCCCAATGTGACCGATACCGTGAATATCGACGGCACATCGGCTCCGGGCTTTTCGGGCGCACCCGTGGTCGAAGTCAATTTCAACGGCGAGGCCGGCCTGACCTTCACGGCGAAAGCGAGCGGCTCGGAGCTCCAATCGCTGGCACTCGTCGACGCATCGGGCAACGGCGTGACCCTCAACTCCGTCCATCAAATGTTGATCGTCGGCAACTTTCTCGGAGTCGAGACGGACGGCGCGACGGCTGCCGCCAACCAAGGGAGTGGAATTGAGTTGATCAACTCATCGGGCAACACCATCGGCGGCACCGCAGCACAGGACCGCAACATCGTCTCGGGCAACAGCCAACAGGGCATCCTGGTGAGCGGGTCGTCGAGCAACATCATCACGAATAACTACATTGGGACGAACGCGACCGGAACGGCGGCCCTTGGCAATGGCTTCAACGGCGTCTTGATCACGGGGAACAGCAAGCAAAACCTGGTCGGTGGCGAGGAGACCGGCGGCAATGACCCGACGCAAGGCGTCTTCGATGTGCCGCCCGAGGGCAACCTCATCTCGGGCAACGGCGACGATGGCGTCCTGATCAACAATCGCGCTTCGGAGAACCAGCTCAGCGGCAACTTTATCGGGACAGACGTCTCTGGCAACGTGGCTCTCGGCAACGGGGGCGATGGCGTCTCCATCCAAGAGGCCAGCAACAACTCGCTGCTCGGCTGCACGATTCAGACCGATCCGTTCGTGTTCTACAACGTCATCAGCGGCAACGGCGGGAACGGACTGAGCGTCATCAACTCGAACAACACCACGATTCAAGCGAACTTCTTTGGCATGGGGGCCAACAATGACACCGCCGTCGGCAACGCGCTGAACGGCGTGATCATCGAAGGGACCTCGTCCCACACGACCATGGGCGGCCCCATTCCGCTCGGGAACGTCGACGCTGCCAACGGGCAGAACGGAATCGTTGTGCAGGATCACGCCAGCTACTTCACCTCTTACAACACGTTCTGCGGACTGGCGGCCTTCAGCACCGACCCAGACTTCGGCAACGGCGCGGACGGGATGTTGCTGACTTCGACCGGCGGCGACATTCTCATTCGCACCAACGTGATTACCGAGAATGGCCAGAACGGCATCGAGATCGGCGGCGCGGCCCAAGGGATCCACGTCACCGGAAACATCATCGGGCTTGATACCAATGGCCAGGCTGCGATGGGCAACGGCGGCAACGGCGTCGAAGTTGACGGCACCGCGCACAACATCGTGATCGGCGGCCCCCAGCCGACCTTCAACGTGATTCCACAAAACACGATTTCGGCGAATGGGGGCAACGGTGTCGCCATTACCGGCGCCGCGCACAACATCACGGTCAACAACGGGTTCATCGGCACCAATGTGCCGGGCCTCGTGGCCTTCGGAAATGACGAGGCAGGAATCTATCTCGGCCCGGGCACCAGCAAGAACACAATCGGATCGACAAGCTCCAGCCTGACAACCGTTGTCAGTGCCAATGGAACCTCCGGCATTAACATGCAAGGTTCCAACAACAACACAGTCATTGGCACCTGGATCGGCACCGATCGCACCGGAACTGTTCCGCTAGGCAACGCGGCTAACGGCATCCTGCTGAACAACAGCTCCCACAACACCATCGGAGGGACCGCCGCAGCGGCCGGGAACCGCATCGCTTACAACGACCTCGACGGCGTGTTCGTTGAATCGGGAACGGGCAACGGTATTCACGAAAACTCGATCTTCGGCAACGGCGGTCTCGGCATCGATCTGGGCTCCGGCGCGAATCTGAATCAGGCGACCCCGATGCTGACTTCTCTTCAAACCACTGGTCCGGGCGTCCAAGTCCTCGGCACACTTTACAGCACGCCAAAAACCTCGTTTACGATCGAATTCTTCGCCAGCAGCACGATCGAGCCGTCGAGTCGCGTCTATCTCGGGAAAATGAAGGTGACGACAAACGCCGCCGGCACTGCCACGATCACCTCCAACCGCTTAGTCCCCCCGGTGGGCGCGAGCTTCATTACGGCGACGGCGACGGCGACGGACCCCGGCAACAATACGTCCGCGCTCTCGAACTCCGTTTGGTAAGGCGGTGTGTAGACCGGGTTCGCGGAATGGGGATAATCGGCGACGATTCGATTTCGAGTCGCGATTGTCGATTCAGCGTGTCGTGAAGCGAAGATGACAAGGTTATTCGCCGGGACGCCGTTCGACCGGCCACCGACCTGCGAACACTGCGGCAAGCTGGTCGAGGAGTGCGCGTGCCCACCTCCGGAGCCGGAGCGCACGCCGACCGAGCAACAGCGCGCGAAGATTGCGGGCGTGAAGATTGCGCCCGTGAAGATTGCGGTCGAGAAGCGCAAGAAGGGAAAGGTCGTGACGGCGCTCCGCGGGCTAACGGGGCGCGAGGCTGAGGTCTCGGAGTTGTTGAGCCATCTCAAGTCCGTCTGCGGCGCGGGCGGCACGTTCAAAGATGGCGTGCTCGAGATTCAAGGAGAGCACGCCGACCGCGTGCGAGACGCACTCTTGAAACGGGGCTATCGCGTTCAGGCGAAGTGACGTTCATCCGAATCTGGCGGCTCGACTTTGCGGAAGGTGTCCCACACGTAGCCCGCGACGACGCCGATCACGCTCCATAGGAAGAGCCGTCCCCACCACTCCTCCAAGCCCTCAGGGTCTATGATTGTCGTAAAGGCGCTGGTCATCGCCCAGACGAGCACGCCGCCCAGCAAGCCGGCGATCACTCGCGATCGCAACGCTGCCGCGCAGGCCACATAGACCACCAGGCTGGCCACGGCCGCAACGCCGTGAACTCCCGTCTCATGCGGAAACCGCCGCTTCGCCCACTCGACGGCGATCGGCCACGCCACGAGAAACGCGACGAACGTTGCCCGTCGGATCACAGTGCGGCGGCTCATCCTCGACCCTCGCCTGGCTCTTAGGAGCCTTTATCGACACTCGCGACTGTGCTCGCTGCACTTCGTCGGCGGCCCTAATCCCCCGCTCCGTTCCACAGGATTGATCGGCAAAGGCGAGTTTTTTGTCTGAGGGGGCAACGATTTGAGGCGTGAACATGCTGGGAGAGCCCAGGAAGGCGAACTCCGCCAGCGGCCCCCCTGAACGGCGAAAAGCCCCCTTCCGCTTCTCCGACTTAAAGACTTGCCACCGCGCAGGCACTCGCGGAGCCGAACCGCCACACCGACGTCCTCTGGCAAACCGCTCAAGCGATCTTGGAGCACGGACTGACGCGCGATATGTTCCCCGTCCGCGTCGGAGTCGGGACCACGCGTTCACTAGCGCACCGGCCAACCAACGCAGCCTGCCAATTGTTCTCTTCAAACGAGTGCCGCGCAGTCGCTACGTCTCTTTTGGGGAAGGGAAACCATGCCCGCACGTCACAATTCGGTTCGATGGTCGGCGAAGATCCTGGCACTCGGCCTCGTCCTGGTTTCGGGCGGCCGTTGCCTGGCCGCTCGCTATGTGCCGATCACCATCTCGGTCAACGATCGCGCGGTCCTAAGGGGCGGGATGGGCGACAACGGAGCGGCTGACCCCGATCTGATCTGGGGATATCTCAAAAACGCAAGACTCCAGCCAATCGGCGAGTTTAATGTCGAGCACGATCCCCAGGACCCGTCGCGGGCGACCCTGACGGGCAAGATTGTGCTCGAGGTCGCGTCCGCGGGGCGGGCCGACGTGTCGGAATTAAAGCTCATTCGAGCCAACGATGGCGAAAGCTGGAAGGTCGCCCCCGACGAGATCGAACGCACGTTCAAGACCCGCCATAAACCGTTCGACTTCCGCATCTCGATCGCCGGCCAGCCCACGCTTTGGACGAAGCAGACCACCAGAAGGGGCCAGAAGGCCGACACCCCCGATAACGTGTGGGTCGCGTTCAAGCGACTGACCATTTACGGAAAACAGATCAATCCGAATCCCAACAACCCGCTGCGCGCGACCCTCAAGGGCGGCGTGCTGATCAAGCTGTCGTACGCCGGGGAACCTTGGGGCGAGGTCGAAGTCTCCCATCTGAAGCTCACCCGCGAAAACCCAAACACCCTGTGGAAGGTCGATCCTGAAGAGTTCGAGCGGCTCCTGGAGAATCGGACGAAGACGGAGTAAGCGTCGGGAGTCACGTGTGGCGATGCCGGGCGACACTCAAGTGATCCTCGCGCGCCGCTCCCGATGTGCCCCGTCCCAGAAGCAGGGTACGGCCAAGGCTCGCTCGGATCTCGCGGCGCCGAGATCTCCCCGGCATGCGCGGATTGCAGCGTAGGACTACGGAGAGTAGCCGTTCCCGGAGATGCCGCTACTGTAGTAGCCGCCTCCGTCGTAAGCCGGCGCAGAGTGGTTGCCGGAGGAGCCCAAATCGACGGCCCCGTAGTTCAGTCCATAGCCGCCGTTATTGCCGTAGTAAGGGCTATAACCACGGAAGCCGCCGTCGTTGCTCAGATAACCGCCGCCGGAGTTGTCAGAGCTCAACTCCAATCCCGCGCCGTAATAGCCGGTTGCAGGACGATTGCCATTGAAGAGATTGCCGCTGTAGAGATTGCCGCTGTCGGGATTGCCGCTGTAGGGATTGCTGTTGTCGGGATTGCCGTTGTCGGGATTGCCGTTGTCGGGATTGCCGTTGTAGGGATTTCGGTTGTCGGGCCCGTAAGCACTCGGAGTTCCATAGGCCTCGTAGACGCCGCCAGGTTGCGGTTCTCCCAGCAGTGCCCTCAGGACTCCATTTTGGACCTGGACCTGCGTATCTTCCAATGGGATGACAGGCGTTCCAAACCTGCCGTTTGACGCGGAGCTAAACCTCCCGTTTTGCAAGGGAGGAGGAGTTCCGAAGGTTGCGACGCCTCCTGCCTGCCCCGCCCAGGGAGGCGTTGCGCCTGGGGGATTGGGCACCAATGTGCCAAACTGGCCATCGCTTTGTGCCCTTGCTGTCGAATTTGCGATTCCCGCCAGCCAACAGAATGTCAGGGTCGCCAAGGCGAATTTGAAAAATGGTCGTTTCATGTTCGATTCCTTCGGGGCCCTTCCCAATTATACGTCCGCGGCTGTCGCGGTCCGAGAGAATGCCGCCCCGATAATCGTCCCGGTTGAGTCGGAACTCGCCGAAGTGTCGTCGGCCGAGAGCGAATTGTTCTCGACGCGATGAGTAATCCTGATTTCGGCAAGTTTGCCGGCCCCAAGAGTCGAGCAGACAGCGCACCTGCGCAAAACCCATGCCGCGCACTGCCTTCTAATCCTGGAGCGAGTGAAGCCGCGACGTTCCCCGGCTCGTGTCCCGTCCCGTCCCCCGAGGCTTTCCCCTCGCCCCTTGCGGGAGAGGAGCCAGGGGTGAGGGGGATTGTCCCGCGTGTCCCGTCGCGTGTCCCGCTCGACTCGAGTGTCCCGTCACGTCACGGGGTCGGTCAACTACTTCGGTGGGTCAGCTACCTATTGAATCAAAGTGTCCCGACCCACCGGCCATTCTGTGACCGGTCGCCGGTCCAGTCCCAACGTGTCCCGTCCCATCCTTCTCTCTCTCCCGCCCGCTGCGGATGGGTCCAGGCCAAACGCCGTCGAACTGGGGGTGATCGTCAATTTCCCCGGGCTTTTCTCGTTGAAACAACGTGTCCCGTCCCGGTGTCCCGGTCCCGCCGCCGACCCGATGCCTGCCGATCGGTCGGAAGACTTTGGACTTTGGACCTTGGACATTGGACCCGAACAACCGTGTCCCGTCCCGTCCTTTTCTCTTCCCATCCGCTGCGGATGGGTCCAGGCCAAACGCCGTCGAGCTGGGGGTGATCGCCAATTTCCCCGGGCTTTTCTCGGTGAAACAACGTGTCCCGTCCCGATCTCTCACCCTCGCCCAGTCAGCTGGGAGAGGGCCGGGGTGAGGGCCAATTTTCGCGTCCCGTCCCAGGGACCTTCCCCCTCGTCTCCTGCGGGAGAGGGGTGAGGGGGATTGGCCTCTCCCGTCCCATGTCCCACTCGTGTCCCGTCCCGTGGTGGCAGAGGTGGGTCACTAATCCTGTGGGTCACCTTATGAGAAAAAAAAGGTGACCCCCCGGTGAAAATACCTAGGGGCTTTCAAAGACGTCTCCGCGGTCCGACCGCGCGCACCGCGATCTGTCGCGAGTACGAGCCCTACTCTAGCCTACAGGCAAATCCGAATGCCAAGAACCCCGAGTTTCCACACCCATAGAAACAACTCGAAACCTTTTCAGCGTCTGTTCGTGGTCACGAGCCGAGCAGATCGGGCGGCGGCGTGAGCCTGTGGGTGTCTTCTCATTCGGTACCGATTAAAGCCGCGACGATCCTCGGAAGAGCCCCCGCAAGGGGCGACACTCCGCTAGCCACGGGTGCGAACCCGTGGTGTCCAACTGCCCTTAATACCGAAAAGCCGCCGCAAGGGGACGACACTCTTTACAGAAGTGCGTCGCCCCCTTCTGGCGGCTCAATTCAAATGTGGAGTGCGGTGGCGTTCCCCACCGGTTGACATTGATGGCAAGAGGAGCGTCACCCCTTCGGGGTTCGAGTCCCGAGCCGCCCGTGCACTTTCCGGCATCCTTTGGCAACTTCGTCAAGAAGACACTGGCGGGCAAAGCTCCCGCCCAGTGGCACCCGGCGCCGCAACGCAACCATCGCTTGTGCGGCCGTTTGGCCGTCCATAAACTGGCTCGAAGTTTCCGTTCAGTTGCTTTATTGCGTCGATCAAACCACTTTCGACCGGCTTGTCCCATGATCGAACCGCTTTTGGCAGCACTCGCCAAACTTCGATTGAGCCTCCTAAACGTCGATTTAGGAAGTATCATAAAGATCGATAAGCCATCGCTCTTTAACGAATTGAATCTAATCAAAATCGACACCCTTGCTATCGCTCATTCCCCTCTGCCTAACCCTAGCATTCGGCTCTTAGTGGCCGACCAATCGGGCACGGCACTCCAGTTCGACCAGGACACGATCACGTCCACTTCGACCGGTCCTCAACTCCCCCCCTTCCGGACGGGAACACACTTTCTATTCGACGACGCGTCCATCTTGGCCACCCTTCGCACGCCTTACATCCTAACCTCCGCAGCCCTTGCCGTTGCTGCCTCACCTGACGAAATCGTGCGTCTCAATGCCTTCGACGCATCTCACCGCGAGTTTTACCTCACCTTGGAGAAAACTACTCCAGTCTCCATTAAGGCTTGGAAGCCTGGGCCAGCCACGCAGTTTGACGGCGGCATTGCTCTAGCTGCGAACTCAAAATGGACTCTCAAACGACTTAAGTTTGACCATCCCTACGCTGTCTCCTCAAACTCCGCCGCGGTACTAACAATCGCCAAATCATTCTGCAACAGAGTCTGGCATTTGCGTCGCGACACTGAAAAGTTCACAGAAGAATACTACATCCTGGTCAGCGACTGAGGTGTGCCATGCAGTTCACTGCCTTGCAAGGGGACCAGGAGGTGACCTTCACCTTCGAACTCCACGACGGTAAACCCAAGAAACTAGGCGACGGCTCATTTGGGTCTGTCTTCGCCGTAATAGGGCCAGGAGGTGATCGCAAGGCTGTCAAAATCTTCTATCGAACCGACGATCCGACAGTCTTGGCGCGCTACGAGCACGAAATGGATTGTAAAGTGCGCCTTCAGGACGAGCTCGCCAAAAGGGGTCTGCTTGATCTCCGGGCGCACCTAGTGCTGCCAGATGCGAAGACTGAAGTCTTCCTGAAATCGCCGGCAGCGGAAGAGCTTAAGCCATACTTCGCAGACTCTGGACTTTCGGTGTCTAACTATGCCCTGGTTATGGACCGTTATACATGCACGCTCAAAGATATTCTTGAGCGCGGCGCACCGGAGGGCCGCTTAATTGGAATAACATCTGCACCACGACGCGGCACGCCTGGCTATGAAATCCTTCGACGCCTCGATGTAGCCGAACGAGAGGCCGTGATCTTGCCCCTGGTGCACCAAATCTCACGCGGCCTTCTTGCTTTGCACGCCGCACACTTGCACCACCACGACTTAAAACCAGCCAACATCTTGGTCCGCGTCGCGGGCGGTCAGCTTCAGGTGGCACTCGCGGATTTCGGCTTTTTGCTACCGAACCAATATGCCGATACTCTTCGCTCCAGACATGGCGAGGCCCTCCCGCTTGGGACACGCCACTACCGCTCTCCAGAGCAAAAAGACTATTTCGATGTTTGCGAAGTCGATGTCGCGACAAAGAGTGAAGGCAAACGTGAACTATATCTTACCACATTTGATCGTAAGTTCCGCGATACCATTATTGAAAAAGGTGACACCGCAGTCTTCTCAAAAGACCCTAGCAGGCGACCTTTTGAAATTGTAAATATCGTGAACGATGCCGATACCGACGCATCCACTATCTACCTCAGAGCTGATGGCGACATCGGCGTCGCGAAGGACGAGCGTACACAAGTCGTGTTTTACAAGAAACACACCATCAGGACGGATCTTTTCGGACTCGGTGCTATCCTTTTTGACATGCTGACTTGTGGAAACTCCGCCGAACGCTTCTACGACTACTTGCGTCCATACGATCGGCCCAAAACGAAGGACGACCAGGACGAAATCAATGACCTCATGGCACGTTACAAGGCGATCCGCAACAATGCCCCGGCTGCGACCCCAGGATTCGCAGCTCTCTTCGAACAACTTCTCGTAAAGACCTTCAGTTTTCCCCGAGAAGACGTGGTTGGCATTATCTTGCGATCGATGCTATCAGAGCCGCGAGACTCCTATTTTGCATCAGTCGACACGCAAAGTCCGCTGGAAGTGTTTGGCCAAGTCAGCACTGACTTGCAACGGGCGCTGGATATCCGAGGAGGCGGTCAGTACGCGCATGACGCCAACCCTCTTTGGCGGGGCGAAGAAAACGAAGAGCGCTTCGATCCAAAGGAAGAGCCGTTTAAGCAACGAGTTGTAGCACTTCAAGAACTCGACGACGGGCAGTTGGCTCTTCGGTTTGCATTCGGTTATAGAATGTTGCGCCGCATCGCTGACGCCGCCAATACTGTATATCGCGACGACAATACTTATCTCGCAGTCCTGTCGCCAGACAACCTGGTATTTGGCAACGATGTCGTGCGAGTGATACTACCAACGTATGCTACCGAAGCACACTATTACCGCGCGCTCATGGCCGGTGACGCGCTCGGCATCGCCGGTGGCCTTGACCCCGATAACTTCGTACCGCCATCTCTTCGAATGCTCGCCAGATATGGAATTGCTTCCGTGTCGAAGAACCGCGCGCCCGACAACGGGGAAAGCGGGGAAGTTACTGCTGCCCTGCGGTACCTGGATTCAATTCCGTTTTGGCAGGGACTATCGCGCGGGGACTTTATTCGATTCGATTTGGCAACTGGGTCGCGCGCGCTCTGCGAAGTTGTAGGCGCTGAGAAATACACAGTGCGGTTTCGACCGACAACGGAGTCGGACGGACTAAAGTTAGCGGCCTTGACGCACGAACGAGTACTGGCAATAAAGAAGTTGTCCGCTTTGGATTATTATTTGTCAATGGTGGGTGTGTATATTCATCAGCTGTTCTTTGTTGACAATGCGCGCGATTGCGGGGCGCTTCCAGACTTGATTTGGCAGCGCCTCCAGGAGCAGGCGGCAGGGGTTGCTCGACCATTACTGTCGCGGCGACTTAGTGCTCCACCGAGGAAGATTGCAAAAATGAATGTCGAGGAAAGGGCAAGGCAGATCCTCGACGAGCTTGCCACGCTATATTATTGGCTTGTGTTGGCCGAAGGGGCAATTTGTCCCGGAATCGACTCGCGGAAAAGAGATTTCGCTGTATTGCTTCAGGCGTTAGACATGCTCCGTGATACTATATCACAATCGCTTGGTGGAGTTACGGCTAGTGAACTGGACGCATTATCGGACCGCGAGCTTCGTGAGAGGAAGTGGTCGTTTACATATCGACGGCGCGACTTGGCGACTCTAGATGAGACACTGCATCGCTTGTGTAAATGCGATTAGAACGCCTCTTTGTCCGTGCCGACTTTCGGTAATGGACCGAATTTGGGTCGTAGGCAAGTTGAGTGAAATGCTCGACGTGAGGCAGTGGCAGGAAAAGATGAGACGGCGGGAATTGATAACTACGACGTTGGCGTTGGGGGGACTGGCCGCGATTGGCGGTGGCGCCGTGAAAGAGCATGAGTTGGTTGCAGCTCCGACAAGGGGGGCTTCTGGTGGGCAGAATTGCAACCCGATCGGCGTCTCCACGTATTCCTTTTGGCGGTTCCAGGACGATTGGAAGCTGTCGATTCCGGAGTGCATTTCCCGCAGTGCCGATATGGGGTTCGACTTTGTCGAAATCCTCGAGATGCAGATGGATCACTACACAGTGTCGGGCAAGACAGTGGCGGGCGAGCCGCCTGTACGGCCCAATCGTGCGGCGTTGGCGGCGATCAAGCGGCAGGCGCTCCTTCTGGGGATGCCGTTGTGCGGGTTGTCGACGCATCAGGGGTTTTTGTCGCCCGACGTCAATGTGCGGCGGCAGAATATTGCGAAGACGATTGCCTCGATCGAGTTGGCGTACGAGTTGGGCATTCCGACGATGCGGGTCAATACGGGGCGGTGGGGGACGAGCAAGAGTTTCGACGATTTGATGAAGCATCGCGGCATCGAGCCGCCGTTGCCGGGGTACACCGATGCCGACGGGTTTCCCTGGGTGATCGAGTCGCTGGAGAAATGCCTGCCGACGGCGGAGAAGTGCGGCGTGACGTTGGCGCTCGAGAATCATTGGGGGCTCGGGCGGTTGCCGGAAGGCGTGCTCAAGATCGTCGATGCGGTGCATTCGCCGTGGCTGGGCGTGCTGGCCGACACGGGGAATTTTCTCGAGCAGCCGTACGAAAAACTGGCGAAGCTGGCCCCGCGGACGACCTTCATGCAGGCCAAGACGTATTACGGCGGCGGCATTTATTACACGCTCGACCTCGACTACAAGCGGATCGCCGCCATCTTTCGCAAGGTGAACTATCGCGGCTACATCTCGCTGGAATTCGAAGGGCACGAAAGCCCGATGACGGCGCTGCCGAAGAGCCTGGCGCTCTTGCGAAGCACGTTCAACGCGCCGGGGTGAGCGCTAAATTCCGGGGCTTCCTGCGGAGCGCCCCGGCCATCTATGAGAAGGGTAGCGTCAAGGGTTGGTTTTTGCGTTTGAAGTGGTGATCTGGGCGATGCGGTACGCTCAACCATCTATTCGG
>Ga0210390_10000163_pt1 | contig 71225 bp, 55 predicted proteins | sample IncBWH11OmetaG_FD_161050 | JGI IMG/M metagenome (GOLD analysis project Ga0210390, IMG submission 161050) | Forest soil microbial communities from Barre Woods Harvard Forest LTER site, Petersham, Massachusetts, United States - Inc-BW-H-11-O ...
CGGCGTGGTACGGGCCAGCGACGGCGGCGTGGGAATGGGAATTGAGTTTACTCAACTAGACAACGAAGTCCAGGACCGACTGCAAAAGCACCTCGATAAACTCGATGCCGGGCTTACGCGCCATGATGCCGCGAAGAGCGCCGCTAACGCAGAATCTTAGTCTCCTCTCGTCTCTCCGCTTTCAAAATCTGAATCCAAGCTCACCGGTCACCATCGAATCAGAGAGCCAGGCCGTCGTCGAAAGGACCGGGGATGAAGATTGGAATTACCTGCTATCCGACTTACGGTGGCAGCGGGGTAGTGGCCACGGAGCTCGGGGTCGAACTGGCCGAGCGTGGACACGAAATTCATTTCATCTCTTACGCCCAGCCGATTCGCCTGACTGAACTGCATCCCAACATTCACTACCACGAAGTCGACGTTTCGCGATATCCGCTATTCGAATATCCGCCATACGATTTGGCACTGGCAACGCGCATGGCGGAGGTCTCGGAGCTTTACGCTCTCGACCTGCTGCATGTGCACTACGCCATCCCGCACTCGGTCAGCGCACTGTTAGCGCGCCAGATGCTGGCCGCGAAACCGAGAGGACAGAAGCTGCCTTTCGTGACCACGCTGCACGGCACCGACATTACGCTGGTCGGACTGGACCGTTCTTATTTACCGATCACCCGTTTTTCGATTGAGCAAAGCGATGGGGTGACCGCGATCTCGCAATATCTGCGCGAGCGCACCATGAGGGAGTTCGACGTAAAAAACAACATCCAGGTGATTTACAACTTCGTGAACTGCGACGTTTATCTGCGTGATCCCGGCGCAGCGCAGCGCCGGATCGAGTACGCGCCAAACGGTGAGCGCCTCCTGGTGCATCTGTCCAACTTTCGCCCAGTGAAGCGGATTACCGATACCATCGAGATCTTCGATCGCGTCCGCAAGAAAATTCCTTCCCGGCTGCTGCTGATTGGCGACGGTCCTGACCGCTCGCGCGCGGAATGGCTCGCGGTGCAGAAGGGGATTCACAACGACGTTTTGTTTTTAGGCAAGCAGGATAATGTGCACGAAAAACTGGCGCTTACCGACATCATCCTGATGCCGAGCGAATTAGAATCGTTCGGGCTGGCCGCTCTGGAGGCGATGGCATGCGAAGTCGTTCCCATCGCGACCCGCGTGGGTGGCGTGCCCGAGGTGATTGAGCACGGAAAGAGTGGTTACCTGGCCGAGGTCGGCGATGTCGATACTATGGCGCGCTACGCGATCGAATTGCTGAGCGACGAGAACCGTCTACAGGAAATGGCGAAGGCGAGTCGCGCAGTGGCCAAATCGAGATTTTGCAGCTCCAAGATCATTCCGCAATATGAAGAGTTTTACCGACGCGTGCTGGAACGTTCTTCGTAGAGTGCGGCTGGAATCGAGCCTTCGCTCTGCAGGACGGGCAGGCGCAAACGAATCAGCGTTCCCTTCCCTTCGTGGCTGTCGATAGTCATTCGAGCAGTTTCTCCATACAACACTTTCAACCGTTCAGCGACGTTCGCCATGCCAATCCCGGTCCCGCCCAGGCCGGTGGGTCTTTCCAAAAGGTTCGCGGCTCCCATGCCCACGCCATCATCTTCTACTTCGATGATCAACAGCGAGTCCGTCAGCCGGCTGCGCAGGAAGATGCTGCCGCCCTCAATCTTGGAAGCAAGACCGTGCTTGATCGAGTTTTCGACCAACGGCTGAAGAAGCATGCTGGGCACCATAATGTCGAGCGATGCAGGCTCGAGTTCTTTCACCACCTGCAGCTTGTCGCGACCGAAACGGACCACCTCGATGTCGAGATAATTGTCGATGAATTCCAGTTCCTCGCGCAGAGGCACGAAGGCGTCGCCGCTGCTCAACAGTCTTCGCAGAATCGTGGCCAGCTTGATAATCAATTCGCGCGCCGTGTCGGGATCGAAACGCACCAGCGAGGAAACAGAGTTCAGGGTGTTAAACAGGAAGTGCGGGTTGATCTGATTTTGCAGAGCTTCCATGCGCGCTTGCAGCAGCAGGCGCTCTTGTTCTTCGAGCTTGATCTGGATGCGCACGCTGTTCCAGATTTTCAGCTCCGTTCCGATCGTGATGATTGAAGTGGCGTAGATCGCAATCCAGACCCAGGGATTCAGGCTTTCGGGGCTTAGGCTTTCCAGTGTGAAGGTGGCGTGCGGAAGGAATCTAGAGAGCTCAGTCTGCATGAGGCGCAATGCCACGATGGTCACGAAAAATAACACCTGCCAATCGAACAAGCGGGGAGTGGGCAGGTTACGGCGGATCATGCGATAGATGCTCAGATCGATAAACGGAGAAAACGACCAGATGTCGTCACGATCGGGGGCTAGAGTGCGCAGTTGTCCGGCAATGAAACCGCAGAGGACATTGAACGGAAGTGTTGCCCATTCTCCATGCAGCAACGCGGGTAGCGCGAGGAAGGCTCCACCCAGCATTCCGGTAAATCGACCGGCGATGACCCCGAACAGAATCGTGGTTTCGAATGATAAGTCGCCCGCCAGAAAACTTTTCTGAACGAACCGGATCCAGACCCCGACACTGAGCGGAATGCCGATCCAGAGCACCAGATAGATCTGCTGCTTCAGCGAGCGATCTTCGCGGAACAACAAAGACTTGAATTCGAGGGAGCGAACCAGAGTGCTGGCGACAGCGGCCGCCACGCCGAGCTTGACCAACAGATTGACGAGAATGAGGCGCTGTTCCATGGTCGGTTGAAATGATCAGATCCCGCTGAGGAGAATGTAGCACGCCGCTTCACCCGAGGACAGCGCCAAGCCGAGACGTTGCAAGCAACGTCTATACACAGAAAAATCAAACTGTAGAAACGTAGCTTGCTACGTTTCTGGCAGCCAGCGGGAAGTCAACCCAACCGACTCGCGAGCTCAGCAAGAGCAGCTTCGAGACCTTCGATTTGGGTCGGTCCACCTTGAGCCAGGTCCTTGCTTCCCCCGCCACGCCCACCTTGCCGCGCAAGCATTTCTTTCATGAGCGCTCCCATGTCGAATGGCTGACCGGCGGACTGAGCGAATATCAACGCAGGCTGAACGGAAGTAATCGCGAAAAACGCAACTACAGCCGCACTTTGCCGAGTCAGCCTTTGCACTAGCAGTTTGATGAATGCCAAATCCCGGTCGGGGAATATGCGAACTATGATTTTGCGTCCGCCACTCTCCGGAGTTTCTGTCAGCAATCGGCTGGCATACAGATCGGCCAATTCTTCCAGCAACTGCTCCCGCGATTTGCGCGAAGCTCGCGATTCCTCATGCAACTTTCGTATCTGCTGCGAAATATCCCAGATGTGGCTCGAAAGCAAGCCGCCCGACTCCGCCAAAACTGCATAATCCCGTCGAGCCGTTGCGATGGCGCGCTTGCCGCAAACGAACTCCACTCGCCATCCCTGCCGGGTCTTCTCTGTTTTGCGAAGCAGGATGCAACCGATCTCTCCGGTGGCAGCGACGTGCGTGCCGCCGCACGCGGTCAGATCGAAGTCATGCACGTCGATGAGCCTGAGCTGGTCGCGTTCCACCGGCGGAATCTTGCGCAGTCCTAAGCCGCGCGCTTCTTCCTGCGTCACAAAACGAATACGGACAGCCCGGTTCTGCATGACAACATCATTCGCCAACGCTTCGGCGGCTTCGATTTGCGCGGTGGTCAGGCTCTTCGTATCCAAATCGATGGAACACGCCTCGGCGCCCATATGAAAAGAAACCGTAGGCAGATTGAACAGCCGCACGAAGGCTGCCGAGAGGACATGCTGCCCCGAATGCTGCTGCATGTGATCACGCCGGCGATCCGCGTCAATCAGCCCGTGAATGCAGCTGCCTTTCTGAATCGATCCTGCATTTTCGAGAATGTGGAGGATCTGACCATCTTCTCTCTCTATCACCTCGGCCACGCGTAATCGATCGCTCACCTCTGTAGAGCCGCCAGGAAGAATCCAACCCAAGTCGAAAACCTGTCCGCCGCTGGTAGGATAGAAGGCGCTTCGATCCAGAATAACGGTGGGACGAGAATCGGGATTCGACGCAGAAAGATTCAACACCTCGGCGTCGAATTCGTACAGAAAAGAATCGTGATAGTAGAGACGTTCGGTCATGATTCGATTTGTAGCGTCGGCATTCCGCAATCGGTTGTGGATGCGGGACCCCAACGACAGCCGCCGAGACGGTGGCGTTACTAATACGGTCCAATAATTCCACCGATTTGCCGCGAGGCGGGAGCGAGTCGATGGTCAGACTTCTTTTGGCCCTCGATCACATCGAGATACTTCAAGCCCGATCCCGTGTTGAACAGCACTACCGTGTCGTCAGGGCCAAAAAATGTGTTGGCGCGCAGCTTTCGATATGCAGCCAGCGCTGCTGCTCCTTCCGGCGCGGCGAAGATTCCTTCCACCCGAGCCCATTGCTGCAATGCGTCCATGATTTCGTCGTCGGTCACGGACATGGCCAGGCCGCCGCTCTTCTTCAGAATATCGAGAATCAAATAATCGCCGTATGCCTTGGGCACACGAAGACCGGCGGCCAGAGTAGCGGCGTTCGGCCAAAAATCCGCGGTGGGCGTCGCATCGTCCCATGCTTTCGCGATCGGGGCGCAGCCCGCCGCCTGGACCGCAATCATTTGCGGACGCTCGGCCCCGATCCAGCCCAAATCCTGCATTTCTTCAAACGCTTTCCACATCCCGATCAAGCCGACTCCGCCTCCAGTGGGATAAATAATTCCCTGCGGCATTCGCCATCCCAACTGTTCGGCCACTTCATAGCCCATAGTTTTCTTGCCTTCCACGCGGAAAGGCTCTTTGAGCGTGGATACGTCGAACCAGCCTTGTTTGTCTTTCCTCTCGGCAACCATGCGCGCACAATCGCTGATCAGGCCGTCTACCAACGTGACTTGTGCTCCATAACTCTCGCACTCCACTCGATTCGCGAGCGGGACATCTTTGGGCATGAAGATGTGGGCTTCAAGGGCGGCTGCGGCTGCGTAGGCGGCCAACGCGCTTCCTGCGTTTCCGGCCGAGGGCGCGGCCAACTTTTTCAGGCCGTAGGACTTCGCCATGCTGACCGCAGCCGACATGCCGCGAGCCTTGAACGAGCCGGTTGGGTTTAAGCCTTCATCCTTTATATAGACGTTGGGAAACTCGCGGGACGGCAGCATGGGGGTGAAACCCTCGCCCAGCGACACAGGCTCGACCTCGGGCAGAACGTCGGCGTAACGCCACATGGTGGGCGCGCGTCCGGCGAGCGACGCGGTTGTGAACTTGGGTTTCAGTGCGGAGAGTTTGTAGCGGACGTAAAGAACGCCGCCATCTTTCGGACAAACCGTTTGGGGACGTGCGGCATCCATCGACGCGCCACACTTTGTACATTCCAGATGAGTAATGCGAGCCACATCCAAAGTCTAGCATTCCGCTGGGAACAATAACGAGGCTCGGCCGCAACGCCCAGAAAAGTACCTTGGTCGGCGGCGGCTCAGGTTCTCTCCTTCACAACAATCGTTTCCGCAATCCGGTCGTGAACGGTTCGCCGGTTAGGATGAATGAAGTACTGCAGGAATCCAAATCCCGCCTCAAGTGCCGAAGCGCCATAGCCCAACGCCCGCTCCACCGAGTGCCACAAGCTGACACGGTCGTGGACGAGCGACAACACACGGATTCGCATAACCCGTTTGCCGATGGTCCGGCCTTTTCCCAAGTATAAAGAGGCGCCGAAAAACAGTACGAGGTACACGAAGCTGTACCAGTTGTGAAAAAGGTTGAGCTCAATCTGAATGTCGCGATGCAGGATTTTCTCCAGGAACTTGCCGATGGGCACCGCTGCCAAGACAAACAAGAAAGCAGCCAGGAAGAAATCGATTGCGAAAGCTGCCGCGCGTTCCCCGAAGCTCGCCAGGGGCAAACCGTCGAGCCGACGCATGCGTTCGGTCTCGTGAGCGCTGTAGCAGTCTGTGCTGTTTTGGGTTTCTTTTAAAGTAGTCACGGCTTTCGATTTTAGCGGTTTCGAACCCGTCGCCCTAGTTCAATTCTCGCGTCATAGAAACTCGATTCTTCAGGGTACAGGCAGGAAATCTATCGCAAGTCTGCTGTTTCATTTCTGGGGGAACTTGGCGTTCAGGTCCAGATTCAGCTCAAGCACGTTGACTCGCGGCTCTCCGAGGAATCCTAGCTGGCGCGACTGAGTGTGCTGGTCAATTAGCTGCTTGAGTTGATCTTCAGAAATTCCTCTTTGTTTCGCTACTCTGGGAACTTGAAACTCAGCCGCTGCCGGTGAAATGTCGGGGTCGAGTCCGGAAGCCGACGCTGTTACCATATCAACCGGCACAGGCTGGCCCGGATTGTCCGCTTGGTTCGTGGCTACATCTGTCTTCACCCGATCGATCAAATGCTGATTCGTGGGGCCCAGTTGAGAGCCGTTGGAATTCGCCGCGTCATACCCATTTCCCGCCGCAGAGAGTCGGGAGTGGAAATAGCCGGGACCGACAAAGGCTTGGCCGATGATGCGCGAACCCACGACTTTGCCATTCTGCACAATCAACTGGCCATTGGCTTTGTCTTTGAAAAACAGCTGCGCCAACCCCGTGACGACCAAGGGATAAATGATTCCGAGCAGTACTGTGGTTGCGATGGTCATCAGCACGGAAGTAATCAAATTCTTTTTCATGGCAATCCTCTCAGGCCATCCCCACGCGGGTAATGAGCATATCGATCAGCTTGATCCCAACGAACGGAACAATGATGCCGCCGACGCCGTAGATCCAGAGATTGCGGCGCAGGAGGATGGCGGCTCCCATCGGCCGATACTTCACGCCGCGCAGGGCCAGGGGAATTAAGGCAACGATGATCAGCGCATTGAAAATGACGGCTGACAGAATCGCCGACTGGGGCGTCTTGAGCTGCATAATGTTTAGCGTGTTGAGAACGGGGAAAGTAGCGGCAAACATCGCGGGAATGATGGCAAAATATTTTGCAACATCATTGGCGATGGAAAATGTGGTCAAGGCACCGCGAGTCATCAGCAGTTGCTTGCCGATTTCTACGATCTCGATGAGCTTGGTCGGATTGGAATCGAGATCGACCATGTTCCCCGCTTCTTTCGCCGCCTGTGTGCCGGTGTTCATGGCCACGCCGACGTCCGCTTGCGCCAGCGCGGGGGCATCGTTGGTGCCGTCCCCGGTCATCGCCACCAACTTGCCCTGCTTCTGCTCGCCGCGAATCAGATCCATCTTGTCCTTCGGAGTTGCTTCTGCGAGAAAGTCGTCGACGCCGGCTTCGCGCGCGATCGCGGCTGCGGTTAGCGGATTGTCTCCGGTGATCATTACGGTCTTGATGCCCATGGCACGAAGCTGATCGAAGCGCTCGCGCATCCCACCTTTGACGATATCCTTGAGGTGAATCACTCCGAGGGCACGACGATTTTCAGCGACTACCAGCGGGGTTCCTCCTGAGCGCGCGATGGTTTCGACGGCAGCTTGAATCTCTTTGGGAAGAACCGTGCCGTGCTGGGTGAGATATTTTGTGATGGCGTCTACCGCACCCTTGCGAATTTCGCGGCCATCCATGTCGACGCCCGACATGCGGGTTTGCGCGGTGAAGGGAATGAATGTGGCTTCTTGCGAAGCCAATTCCCTGCCCCGAAGACCGTAGCGCTCCTTGGCCAGCACAACGATAGAGCGGCCTTCCGGAGTTTCATCCGCCAACGAAGAAAGTTGTGCCGCGTCCGCCATCTGCGCTTCGGTGATACCAGGAGCGGGCACAAACTCCGATGCTTGCCTGTTCCCGAGAGTGATGGTTCCGGTTTTGTCGAGCAGAAGAGTATTGACATCGCCGGCGGCCTCGACCGCTCGGCCGGACATCGCCAACACGTTGTGTTGTACCAGCCGGTCCATGCCGGCAATTCCGATCGCCGAGAGAAGCCCGCCAATAGTTGTTGGAATCAGGCAAACCAACAACGAGACCAGTACGAATACCGTCTGCGGGGAACCGGAGTAAATCGCGAACGGCTGGAGAGTCACGACCGCAAGCAGAAAAATAATCGTCAAGCCGGCCAGCAGAATATTGAGCGCGATTTCGTTGGGCGTTTTCTGGCGCTCAGCTCCTTCTACCAGCGCAATCATGCGATCCAGAAAAGTCTCGCCGGGGTTGGACGTGATCTTTATCTTGAGCCAATCTGAGAGCACTCGCGTTCCCCCAGTTACGGCTGATCGGTCGCCGCCGGCTTCGCGGATTACAGGCGCGGATTCTCCGGTGATTGCGGATTCATCCACCGAAGCTACGCCCTCGAGAATCTCACCATCACTCGGAATGAACTCGCTGGCGATGACCTTCACCATGTCGCCCGAGCGCAGTTTGGAACTCGCAATCTGCTCCGTTGTCCCGTCGGGCAAGAGACGATTGGCAATCGTCTCGGCCCGAGCTTTGCGCAGGGAGTCGGCTTGCGCTTTGCCTCGGCCTTCCGCCATGGCCTCGGCAAAATTTGCGAACAGGACCGTAAACCAAAGCCAGAGCGTGATCTGAAGGTTGAAGCCGAAGGCCCCCTGATGCCTCAGGGCGTCGCGGATCAACAGAATGGTGGTGGCGACGCTGCCAACTTCGACCACAAACATCACCGGATTCTTCATCATGTTCCGCGGATCCAGCTTCACCAGGGAATCCAGAAGCGCGCGGCGCACGATTTTCATATCCCAGATCGATTTCGATTTTCTTTCTGCCATATTTCCTCAGAAGGTCTTGCCGACGGACATCAACAGATGCTCAAGTATTGGCCCCAGGCTCAGTGCGGGGAAAAAGGTCAGCGCACCGACGATCAGAATCACGCCTACCAGCAACACACTGAACAGCGGCGTGGTCACTGGAAACGTCCCCAGTGAAGGCGGGACATATTTCTTTTTGGCCAAATTGCCGGCAATGGCCAGCATGGGAATGATCATGAAGAATCGGCCGATCAGCATGGTCATCGCGCCCGCGGTGTTGTACCAGAGGGTGTTTCCATTCAATCCTCCGAAGGCCGAGCCGTTATTGCCTGCCATGGATGTGAAGGCGTACAGAATCTGAGTTAAGCCGTGAGGACCGGGATTGCTGATGCTGGATGTGCCAAACCCCTGCACGGACGAGATCGCGGCAAGCATCAGAATCACCAGGGGAAAAACAAGGGTGACCAGCATCGCCATCTTCACGTCGTAGGCTTCGATCTTCTTGCCCAGATATTCCGGGGTGCGGCCGACCATCAGTCCCGCGATGAAAACTGCGAGGACAACGTAGATCAGAATGCCGTAGAGCCCGGCGCCTACGCCCCCGAAAACAGTTTCGCTGAGAATGATGTTGGCGAGAGGAACCATTCCACCGAGCGGCGTGAAAGAGTCATGCCAACCGTTAATCGCTCCGCAACTGGCGTCGGTCGTGACAGTCGCAAAAAGCGCAGAGTCGGCGATCCCAAAGCGAACTTCCTTGCCTTCCATGTTGCCGCCCGGTTGCGACGTGCTCACCCGCTGATCCGCTCCATGCAGTAGCGGATTGCCACGCGCCTCCGCCCAATAAGCGGTTGTGACTCCAGCGAGGAACAAGAAAGCCATCGCCGCCCATACCGCCCATCCATGTCGCGGCGATCCAGTCACGCGACCGAGGGTGTAGGTCAAACCCGCGGGAATAGCGAAAATGGATAGCATTTGCAGATAGTTGCTAAGCGGCGTGGGATTTTCGAAAGGATGCGCGCTGTTGGCAGCAAAGAAACCGCCGCCATTCGTGCCCAGCATCTTGATGGCTTCCTGCGAGGCGACTGGGCCTTGCGCGATGGTCTGATCGGTTACTGTATCCATCAGCGGCTTTCCGTCCTGGCCGACCATCGGTTTTCCGTCGGCTCCGGTCTTCTGGATTTGTTGCGGCTCAATCAGCTTCGCCGCGTCATACGGCTTGAGGTTCTGCACGACTCCCTGGGAAACCAAAACCAGAGCGTAGAAGATGCACATGGGCAGCAGCAGCCAGAGCGTGGCGCGCGTCATGTCCACCCAGAAGTTGCCGATCGTCTCTTTCTCTCGCCGTGCAATTCCGCGGACGAAGGCAATGGCCAGCGCAATCCCGACCGCCGCCGACGCGAAGTTGTGATATGCGAGCCCAGCCATCTGTGTGAGATAGCTCATCGTGGCTTCGCCCGCATAGTTCTGCCAGTTGGTATTGGTAGTGAACGACGACGCAGTATTGAAGGCCAGGTCCTGCGCGACGGCGCCGAACTTCTGAGGATTCCACGGCAGCCATTGCTGCACCCGCTCGATCAAATACAGCAGCAGCATGGAAACGCCGCTGAACATCAGCATGGCACCGGCGTACTCCGTCCAGCGCATCTCGTGGTTCTCGTCGACCCCGGTCAGGCGGTACAACAAACGCTCCACGGGCCGCGCCACGGGGTCAAGAAAGGTGCGCTCGCGGTTGAATACCCGAGCCATGAATATGCCCAGCGGCTTGGTGACCGCAAGGATCAGCGCCAGAAATAAGAGTATCTGCATCCAGCCATTTACCGTCATCAGAACTTCTCCGGCATCAACAACGCGTACAGCAGGTAGACCATCAACAAAACGCTGACGGCCAGCATGAGGATCGATTCAATAGTCATTTGTGCTTCACCTCAGCGAATTCGATCGCAGAATCGTACGTACGCCAACGCAATGGCGAAAAATGCCAGTGTTACGGCGATGAAGATGATGTCTTTCATAAATAGCCTCCCCAGTGTGTCTTTCCGATGCTACGTTCACCACGCACCCTCCTTGCGGCCCCACCACAAGACCAGCCCGAGTGTCGCCGTATTTTGTTGTTTGCTTAGCACGCCTTGCGCATCGGTCAGGAATGACGGCTGATTCGAGAAATCACGACGCCATTCATACCGCATCAGAAAACCATTCGCGACGTTGTAGTCAAACGTTGCAGTCGTTTCCTTTAACGCCTGATTCAGGCCGCTGAAAAGACCGCCGCGATCGGAGAGATACTCCGCGCGTCCGGCTAACGCAAGTTTGGAAGTGAGCTGATATTTCAGATAAGCTGCACCCCCATCGGCATGAGACGGTGCTGACGATTCTCCCGGTGCAGCGTTTCTCCAAAGCCGCTCTATGACGTAGTCGCCCTCGAGGGCTGCCGTGAGCTTGGGGGTAGCTTGCCAGCTCACATAGCTGTCAAAGATATGCAGTCGGCCATCGGGAGCGGGAATAATCGGCGCAAAACTGAGGCCAGGCTGCACCGGAATCGGCAAAGTGGGTGGCACACTGATCCGGTCGGGATGCTCTTGACCAAGGTAGTAACTCGTCGTCCAGCTAATCGTTTTACGCGGTGTCGCGGTGAAACCGAACAACTCATCTTTGAAGCCGTTGGTAGCTTCGACTTGGTTAGTGCCGTTGATCAGCCAGTAGTTCAGGGCAAGCTTGTCGTTGACCGGGTAACTCACGCGGAAGCCCATGTGGTAGAAGGGCAGGAAATCGAACCAATAGGATCGCGAATAATTTATCTGGTCCTTGGTGTAATTTCCTTCGATGCCAAGCGAACTCGCCCACTTCCCGAAATCAACGTTCAACCCGCGGCCCACAGGAACAACATAAGTACCGTAGGCCTGGAAAATGTTCCTATAGATGTCCGGCCTCGGTTCATTGGTGGGATTTCCCTGCAGCGTATCCGTCGCTTGACCAAATTGGAGGTCCAGACGGCCACCGAAACGTCGTCCCGCAGCGACATCCGGCAGATTGTCGAATATCACGCTCGCCTGGCTCAAATTGAAATTGTTGCTGAGCACGTCATAGGCGCGGAGCAGATTGACGCGCCCGATGGGAGCGTTGAAGTTGTAAGAGTAATAACCATCCAGCCCAATGTTGATGCTTGTGTCGCGCAGAAAGTCGAGGCTCTTTCTGTCTTGGGACGTGAGCGTCGCTTGCCCCACCGAAGCGGACTGCGGCTGCGCCACCGACGTCAACTGCACGTTCGGAACGCTTTGGGAACCGCTCGACGGCGAATTGGATTGCAGCTCTTTCACAATGCGCTTCAGTTCGGCCACTTCACATTCAAGTTCCCCCACTCGCTGTTGAAGCCCTTCACTTGTTGCGGCTGTGCCGGGAGTTTCGGTCGAAGCGCTTCCTGTTTGACCCTGCACCCGTTGCAAGCACGGCAACACAATCATCAGCAGCACAAATGCGCTTTCCGCACATCTATATGCCGTAAAGACACGGACGGCAACAACCCCTTCCGCAAACGAATGAGTCATAGTTCCACGCTCCCGTCGAAGAATCGGCAGAAGCCATAAATACTAGAACTTGACCAGTATGGCCAGATCGAAACGGTTCTCGTCTTTCACCAGATCCGGCGTCCACCCTGAAACCATCGATCCGGGCGCTCCCGTGTTGCCCCCCGGTGGCGTGATGCCGCCAGACCCTGAAAAATAAGGGACGCTGGCTGCGCGATGATCGAACTCCGTGCGGAAAGTAATGTATTGGCTGGGCATGTAATCAAAGGTTGCGGATGCATCCCAGGCCTTGTACGGATCGCCGGGGTTCTCGGTGAAATAGTTCGTGCCGGAAGCAGCGGTCGCACCATTGATCGGAGGCAACAGCACCAGATAGCGTCCGGGATTGTTAATCTTGCCACCGCCCAGCGTGAAGCCGTAAAGATCCTTGTGGAACCACAGACGGTTGTAAAGCATGAAGCCCAAGAAATCTTGCTTGGGTCCCTTGGCGGAATTGCCCGCGCAACTCACGCCACCGCCGTGTTCACATCCCATATCGCCGGTGAGCGAGAAGGCGGCCTTGCTCAAGAGGTTCTCCGGATGGTCGTAGTATTTGATCTCAAGGCTATCGTCGGTGTGATACCTAACCCGACCGGGAGTGTTCAGCGCATCTTCGCCCAGGGCGTACTGATTGCCGAGAACCGACAGCCACCCATTTGGGCGCCACAATATCTGCCCGCCAATTCCCAATCGACCGTTGAACCGGCCGTAGGACTGCCATCCATTGATAATCCACGGTTCAATCTTCAAATGCGCCGTGGGGAAAATTTGCACTCGCATACCGTTAAAAAACCACGGCGTATTTGAGGAGACGTAAGAGGGTTGATATGCCCAGTTGTCGAAGTTGTAGTAGCTAAACAGACCGATGTAGGACATGAAAATCCCCGCATCGACGTTAATTCCATGCAAGGCGTTGAAGTGGTATCCGCCGTAGGCTTCAGAAATGTAGCGGTAGGCATCGGCAAGGTCCCACTGTCCACGCGCAGGGCTGGCGTCGTTACGCGGTGTCGTCGTCGAATACATGCCGAACTGCGTCATGAGGCGGGCGCGAACGTTGTCGTAGTGGAAATCTCCACCGACGCCCAGTTGCGTCACCTGGAATTCGTTCGAGCGAAAGACCTCGCTGGATCCGCCGATCGTGTCATCTTTGGGATGGTTGAGATCGTAAATAAAGTCGATATCGGCGCGGATTTCCGGGGTAAAGAATTTTGAATCGAAGGCGGGCGTCTTGGTTCGCGCATTGCCGTTCAGCCAGGTCCAGTCAGCGAACGCAAATGGCTCCGCCTTAGCCGGCTTTTCGGGCGTTGGGAGTACGGCGTCGGCTTGCACAGGAGCAACGCCTGCGACAGCGGCCCTCGGACTGACACTCACCGGTGTGTTCGCCTTCGCGGTATGAACCACCGTGTCCGGCTGATCTGCAGCCTCATGCTGCTTCAGCGCGAGTTCGAGTTGCTCGATGCGCTTTTTCATCGCGGCAAGCTCTGCCACGATTTCTTGCTCGGACTGCGGATTTGCGGTACTCGCCTGTTTGGGCGGCACCGACTCGACCGCCGGAACATCGTTCGGTGTATGTTGGCCATGAAGCGGCAGCGTCAGCAACACTGCGGCCACCACGACGAAGGCCGCTCGCTTGCCAGTTTCTATTGCGGACTTACGCACATCATTCTTAGAATTCATGACTATCAGTTCTCCACGTCGCATAGATGGCTTGAATTTCGCGAAATAGACTGTTTGCGATGGCGGCGCCCTGCGCCTGGCTTCTTTCAGAAGGGCGGTGGCAAAGCGCAGCATGAAAACCACCGCGCCCGCACACAAAATGGTGAAGACCAGTTTCATCCTGACCGTCCAGGCACAATTGTCGGAGGACGCCGCGAGAGTCATTTCACATCTTCGGGCATAAAGGTGAGCTAAACGATTCGTAAAGAATTCATAAAGGTGTTCACCAAAGTGATAAGGCCTAGCAGCCCCAGTCCGCCTCACCCGGCTTTGCGAAATACTGACGATTAGCTGGTTCTCCCTCGGACGTTGCACCCAGTTCGAGCAAAGTCAGCCGGGCAGCCGCGATCATCAGCTTGCGTTCGTTTTGCGGAGCCTGCTCCCAGGAAAAATCTGCCTGTCGGCTCGCGTGACCGTGGAAGTCATTTGCGAGTGCTTCGTGATAGTGATGAAAAACCTTTGCCAAGTCTTCCGCAGACACGTTGTGGATCGAAGACATAAACTCCCAGCCTTTCTGTATGACTTCAGTGAATCGATGTTTGCCTAGCTTGCGGCCGAACCGCCAGCCATTCCTCGGTTGGGAGTTGAGCTTTTCCTGCGAAGTCCGGGCAGAAATCCAACAAGCAAAAGCAGCATGTTCACGATTGCAAGCACGAGCATCTAGTTTCTCCCTCAACTCAACTCATTGGATACTGAAACCCGTAAAGATTGAATAAAGAGTTCGTAGAATGTTCATCAGGAAGGATCAAATCGAAAACAGGGAGCTTATTCGCCGGGCTCAAAGCGGTATCCAACCCACGGCTCGGTGACGATGTAGCGCGGCGACGAAGCCTCTGGTTCCAGTTTCTTGCGCAACTGGCCAACAAACACGCGTAGATACTCAACCTGCTCCGTGCTCTGGCCACCCCAGATCGCACTCAGAAGATTACGATGGGTGACCACCTTACCGGGATGGCGCGCCAGATAGGTCAACAGATCGAATTCCTTGGGCGTGAGGTGCACTTCGCGGCGGCGGACGGTGACTTTGTGGGCGGCCAGGTCGATCCGGAAATCACCGATCTCGATCAGCGACGCCTGCTCGTTTTCGGCCGCCGGGGCGCGCCGCAGATTGGCACGCACGCGCGCCAGCAATTCTTCAATCCCGAACGGTTTGGTCACGTAGTCGTCGGCGCCCGCATCCAATGCCTGGACTTTGGTTCTTTCCTCTCCCTTGACCGAGAGCACGATGATGGGAATTTTGGTCAAGAGCCGCAACTGCCTGCACAGTTCCAATCCATCCATATTGGGCATGGATAGGTCGGTGATTACCAGATCCGGGGTCCAGTCCTTCATGATCTCAAGCGCGGTCTCGCCGTCATTGGCGACGCGAATGTCGTAGCCCTGGCTGGAAAGACTGGTCCGCAGCACACGCGTGATCTGGGACTCATCGTCGACGACGAGAATGCGGCGATGTTCATTCATGAAGAATCAGGAAGGCTCTTGCGTAACAATGTGTACGTCTACCGGGGGCGCGTCGCGCAGGAATTTGTTAATGGCCGTGAGGTACAAATATTTTCTCCATCCACCCGTGGCCGACCGCCCAAACACAACCTGGGTAATATGCTTTTCGCGAACGAAGTCAGCTACCGCACCGGCCACGCTGCTGGCCTTCAGTTTGGTGGTCTGCGCACCAACGTTTTCCGCGAACTGGAGATTCGCCGCCAGTGTTTTCTGATTAGCCTCGTTATCGTCCTGTCCTAAATCCACGTACACAATGTGCAGTTCGCCGCCCATGGCTTGAGCCATGCGTGCGCCACGTGCAATTAAGTACTGTGCCGCAGGATTGGAACTGATGCAGACCGCGATCCGTTCCCGCACCGCAACCGTTCCGCTGGCTTCGTCTTTCTCGCGATAAGACTCCAGACTCTGGTCCACGGCTTGCGCCACTTGGCGGAGAGCCAGTTCCCTGAGCGCGATAAGATTTCCTGGACGAAAGAAATTCCCCAAGGCACGACCGACCCGATCCAGCGGATAAATGTCTCCGCGCCGCATGCGACTCTGCAATGCTTCGGGAGTCAGGTCCGACATCACCACTTCATTCACTCGTTTGAGAACCCAGTCCGGCACAGTTTCGCGCACCGTGATTCCGGTAAGGCCCTGTACCGTGGGCGTGACGCTCTCCAAATGCTGAATGTTCATGGTGGAGAGCACATCAATGCCGGCATCGAGGAGTTCGAGCACGTCCTGATATCGCTTTGTGTGTTTGCTGCCCTCCACGTTGGTGTGTGCCAACTCGTCAACCAAGGCCACACTCGGCTTTCGCGCCAGGATGGCATCGATGTCCATTTCCTCGAACAGCGTGCCTTTGTACTCCAGCTTCTTTCGCGGCACGGTTTCGAGCTGCGCCGCCAGTTCAGCGGTCGCCTTCCGCCCGTGAGTTTCGATCACTCCAATGACTACGTCCTCGCCCCGGCTATGGCGGCGGATGGCTTCACTCAACATGCTGAAAGTTTTTCCGACACCTGGGGCGTAGCCCAGAAAAAGTTTGAACACGCCGCCCTTTTTCGTGGGATCAGCCTCTTCCAGCCATTGCTCAGGTGTTTTTGGCATCGCGGCTATTGTCGTCGAGCAGATCGAAATTGTCGATAATCCTTTATGCCCTGAGCGCGCTTAATATAGGCGCAAACGTCCGCGCCCGTGCGGGACACGACCTTTGTGTCCTTTGTGGTTCCAGCATCTGCACTTCACTAACCACAGAGGACACAAAGGTACACAAAGGAATTACAATCAGCGGCGTGAACCCACCACTGCTCAGGACGGCCCTCCGCTACGCCGCGACCGCGGCGGTTGTGATGGTCGTCGTTGTTATCTACCGCGTTATGCCCGGCGTAAATCCCACCACGGTCGCGCTCACTTTTCTGGTCGGCGTATTGATCGTGTCCGCGAACTGGGGCCTGCAGCCGGCCGTTTTCATGGCGCTGGTCGCTACCCTGGCTTTCAACTACTACTTTCTCCCGCCGGTCGGCACGCTCACTATTGCCGATCCGCAGAATTGGGTCGCTTTGTTCGCTTTCCTGGTCACTGCAATCATCGCCAGTCAACTGGCAGAACGGGCGCGCCGGGAGGCGCAAAGAGCTAACGAGCGCCGCGTCGAGTCCGAACGCCTTTACAAGTTCAGTCAGCAACTTCTTTCCAGCGATAATGTGGTCGAACTTCTGAATGCGATTCCGCGTTACATTGTTGAGTGTTTCGCGGTCAAAGCCGCGGCCATCGCGATGCCCAACCGGCCCGATGTCTATCGCTCGAGCTCCGCCATCCATGACCTGGAACTGCATGATCTTCAACTGGCCTGCATGCGCGGCGAACCCATGACCGATCCCGAGAAAAAGACAGTGTTCATGCCCTTGCGAATGGGCGTCCGGGTCGTGGGCAGCATGGGTGTTTCCGGTGCCATGCTTTCCCGTGAAACCCTGGAGGCGATGAGCAGCTTGATCGCGATTGCGATTGAGCGCGCGGGAGCGGTCGAAAAACTCGGGCGCGCTGAGGCTGCCCGCGAAAGTGAACAACTGCGTTCCGCTCTCCTCGATTCCGTGACCCACGAATTTCGCACGCCCCTGACCGCCATCAAGGCTTCGGCCACATCGCTGCTCTCGAATCCTGCGCTCGATGCCGCGCAACGTCTTGAACTCCTCACCGTGATTAATGAGGAGAGCGATCGCCTGAATCGCCTGGTGGGCGAAGCCGCCGAGATGGCGCAACTCGACGCCAACCAGTTCGAGCTTCAACTGGGAAAGCATGCGATCCAGGAAGCCGTTGAGCACGCGCTGGAAAAGGCGAAACCGGCGTTGGGGCAGCATCCCGTCGATGTCCGGCTACCCAGCGACCTACCGCTGGTCCGCATGGATGTGGATCGCATCACGGAAGTCATAACCCAGTTGCTGGAAAACGCCGCCAAGTATTCTTCGCCCGAATCTCCAATCCAGATCACTGGAGAACTTGGCCATCGCATGCTCATGACCAGCGTCGCCGACCGCGGGCCCGGAATCGACGATTTCGAGCAGTCTTTGATCTTCGAAAAATTCTATCGCGGTCGAGACCAGCGTCTGCAGGTCCAAGGCACGGGCATGGGCTTGGCGATTGCGAAGGCGATCGTCGAAGCCCACGGCGGCAAGATCGGCGTTACCAGCCAGCCGGGCCATGGATCGGTGTTCTACTTCACCCTTCCGGTGGCTTAGACGTATGCAGGCGCGGTCGTCACCGCCCGTGCGGCTTCAACTAACCGCAGCCGCTCCCACCTCAGGAGAAAACGGCCTCGCCCTCGCAAGGCGCCAGCCCCGCGAAGGCGAGGGGGAGGGCCGTTCTACGGCAGATAGTAGCGGAACGAAGTGAAGAACATATTCTCCGTTCCTGACGGGGTACCGCCCACGCCACGCCACGTATTTCTTACGATGTAGGAGTACTGCGGCCCCCACTGCAGCCTGCCCTTCGGGCCACTGTAAAAGCGATACCAGAACCCGACGGTGCCTTCAATGATGTTTCGCGTATCTCCGTTGCAGTTGGACAGCCCGCCTGGATTGAACCCGGTGGTGATAGGCGTACCCACAGCTCCGGGAACAGGAATACTGGCGGTGCCGGTCGTGGTGCTACCCTTGGGCGGAGGAGTAACAACCGTGGTTGAGGTCGCAGCCGGGGACGTCTCAGTTCCGCACCCTGAGTTATTGAACAGCGGTGATCCGTATCCAATCCCCTTCCCGGACGAGAGGAACCAATCCCGCGATTCATACTCGCCGCCCACGTTGGTGTAGACGTCCAACCTTGGGGAATGCCATTCGAGAGTGCCCAGGGTTTGATAGTTCCTCAGCGGAACCAGCACGCCATCGGGACGGGCGATCGCATCCGTAAGTCCGCTGGCGCCGTAGCGTCCGATGCCATTGCCGCCCAGGAAGTGCAATCCAACATCGAAGTGCTTAGCGATGGTCCCGCGCATGTTGGCGCCGATACCGCCAGCGGCTGCCGAGTTGTTAAAGGCACCCGTGGCGGAAGGCTTGGTTGCCGCACCTAGCGGGTAGACCCGATCACGGAAGTCGGTCACGAGACCGAACAGTTCAAAGTGCCCCCAGCCTGGTTCGAAGACCGTCTTGAAGACGAAATCAGGTGTGGCATTGTAAGAATAGTTCGTGGTTGGGTTGTAGACTCCGCCGCTCGTCCCTTGCGCGCCGAGGAGGAAGTTGGTAGTACCGCCGTGGCCTCCGAGGGTTGCCTGTGAATCCTCTACCGAGAAAGCCAGCCAGACTTTGTTGTTGAGGTCCTTGGACACCCGGAAACCGTACTGCCGGGCCCAGGTGAAGCCAGCGGTATACGCCGCGTCGATGGTCATCGGCAAGGCTTCAGTGCGGTTATCGACGCCTTTCTTGGTCTCCGTCATCAGGCTCCACATTTGGCCGCCAGTAAAACTCCAGCCATTATTCAGCGCGGCCTGAGCCCATGCCTGTCTTACGCGAAGCGAGTAACTGTTGCTCTGGTTGTTGTTTGAGGTAATAGCGGACGACAAGAAGTCCGACTCGTAGTACCCACTCAGCTTGGCGCTATTCAGCTTGCCTTCTACCAGCGTCGAAAGACGGGACTGGCGGCCGGATCCAAAGAATTCCGACATGTGACTCTGCGCGGCGCCATCGAAGGGAACCGAGTTAAATGGTGTATTGACGTCGGAGGCAAGTGCATGCGAACGCCAAACAGTTTCAGCCGCCAGGAAGCCGCCCGGAGTAATTGTGACCCCCTTGTAATGGATCGCCAGCGGACTCTCCAAGCTCGACTGGATGTTCTTCTGCGTCTCCTGTAACGAAAGGGCAGCGTTGGTGGCATTTTGTTTCAGATCAGTCACATCGGTGCGCACCGCGGCCACATCCTGTTGCTGCTGGGCGCTTTGCGAAGCAGCCGTAGCAGCCTGCTGCGCCGCCTGGCTGGCAGCAGTCTGGACTTGACCCACCTGCTGCTGCAACTGCTGAATCACCGCATCGCGACTCTGCACCTGCTGCGTCAGTTGTTGAATCTGCCGCTGTTGCGAATCGATCGCCAGCTTCATCTCATTAAGCTGGGTCGAAACGCTAGGCGCAGCCGTCTTGGCAACCGCCTTCTTCTTGGTGCTCGTGCTGCCTGTGGCCGTATTTTGTGCTACTGGCGCTGTGACAGCGCCAAATGCGAGCGCAAACGCCACCGCCAAAGCCATTGTGTGCTTCATTTCTCCTCCCGATTATTCTTAAAGGTGAACTACCGACAAAAAAATGTGTGCGCGATCTTCCTTCTACTCTTGTGCAGGGTTTGTGGGACCGTTCATGCTAGCCGCCCTTTATTAATAATTGATGAATATTTGGTGAATGCTAGGTGAATTGACACTGTACTGGCGAACCAATCGCATTCGCTTTCAGGGTCGATCCCGCGGCGACCTGCTTTCTCATCCACCGCGAATCAGCCTCAACATTCAACCGGCCACGACCACCACGTCTTCGCGTTACACTTCTAACTCACCGGATGTGGCAAACTCTTTCTTCGGGGGTGCGATGAATATTCTGGAATTCACGATCCTGGTTGCTGCCGGTTCGTTCGTGGCCGGTCTCCTCGGATCCCTCACCGGCCTGGGCGGTGGTGTCGTTCTGGTTCCCCTGCTCACCCTCTTTTTCAAAGTCGACATCCGTTACGCCATCGGAGCTTCCCTGGTTTCCGTGATTGCCACTTCTTCCGGCGCGGCCGCCGCCTACGTGAAAGAGGGATTCTCCAACATCCGCATCGGAATGTTTCTGGAAATCGCAACCACCCTGGGCGCCTTGGCCGGAGCATTCCTCGCCGCTTTCATTTCCACCAAAGCGCTCGCCATCATCTTCGGCGTAATGCTGCTCTACTCTGCATATCTTTCGAGAAAGCCACGACCGCGAGCCGAGCGCAATCTGCCGCCCGATCCCCAAGCCACGCGCCTGCGCATGAATGGCGACTTCCCATCAGAAGAGGGAGGAATGCGTCACTACAACGTGCAACGTGTCCCCTTGGGTTTCAGCCTGATGTTCGGGGCGGGCGCGCTTTCCGGACTCCTCGGCATCGGTTCCGGAGCGGTGAAGGTCCTCGCCATGGACCAAGCCATGAAGATCCCTTTCAAGGTTTCCACCACCACCAGCAACTTCATGATCGGAGTCACCGCCGCCGCCAGCGCGGGCGTGTACCTCAACCGCGGCTACGTCGATCCCGGCCTGGCCATGCCGGTCATGCTGGGAGTCCTAGCCGGGTCGCTGCTGGGAGTTCGCATTCTAATGAAGGCAGAAACGAAGATGTTGCGACTGGTTTTCAGCCTCGTCATCGTCGTGCTGGGCGTGCAAATGCTTTACAAAGGATTAACTGGAGGAATCTGAATTGGCCGAAACTGTGACTCATCACGACTTAACCGATCAGCAGTTTGAAAACATGATCGGCAATCTTCTGCGCATCGGCGTGTCTCTCTCCGCTTTCATAGTTGCTTGTGGCGCCGCCATTTATCTGGCCCGCCACGGCCGTGAGCCCGCCAACTACCGCGTCTTCCGAGGCGAACCGTCCGAATTTAGAACTCTGCCCGGAATCGCCCACAGCGCGTTTACGTTTCACGGCCGAGGCATCATCCAGTTGGGATTACTATTGCTGATCGCCACTCCAGTAGCCCGCGTGGCCTTCGCCATCTGGGGATTCGCCGCCGAACACGACCGCATGTACATGATCTTCACCGGCATAGTCCTGGTAGTCCTCCTCTACAGCCTCCTAGGCTCCGGCTCAGCCTTCTAGGAATGTAGCTAGTGCGGCGCGGGTGCCCACGCTCCGCGCGGAAGCCAACCGATGGCAAAATGTGCCCCAACCCATTGAACCGAACGAAAACGAGCCACCACTTGAAAGGGCACGGCTTCAGCCGCGCCGCAAAACCCTAATTCGACTCAGGCCCCGCAGGGAACCAACGCTCCCACCCAAGCCCCCCTTCATTTTCGGTTAGTCGTTACTCGAAAGCGTGGACCACCGGCGGGCAGCGCAACCGAGCCTCCGTCCCTTATTCGCTTCCAAATCTCCTCGCTCGCAAAGTTCCAAAACGGTCATCTCGTCAGCTTTTCCCCCCAGCTGTGCAATTTTGACCAGATTCGTGACAACCCACTTCTCTACACTTCCTCGCAGATGTCAAGGTTCTGTGATTCCTACTGTGCGGCAGCAGTCGAGCCGGGAGGAAGAAGGATGACGGTCATGCCTGGATACAAGAATCCTAAGGTTTGTTTCGCAGTATTCCTACTGCTCATTATCGCCGCTGGATGCAGCGATCCGGACAAGGCCGGCACCAACGCAACCCTGACGCCGCCTACCGTAGTCTCCGTTGCCCCTTTGAGTGGCTCCAACGGCGCATGTCCCACAGCGACAGTCACAGCTACTTTCAGTAAGGCGATGAATCCCTCGACCATCAACTCCACATCCTTTACAGTGGCGCCGGGCGTAATTGGAACCGTTACTCACGATACGACCAACACAATTTTTACTTTGACGCCGTCGAGCAATCTGGCCGTAGGCGCTGTCTATACCGCTACGATCACCACCGCGGCGACGGACATGTTTGGCAACAGGCTCGCCAGTAATTTCGTCTGGAGCTTCACCACCGCTGCAAGCGGATGCCAGCCCGCCCCGACCGTGAGTTCAGTATTCCCCGCTAACGGGGCCACCCTCGTATGTCCCAATACGATCGTCACCGCCACTTTCAGCGAAGCCATGAATCCTGCATCGATCGATGGCACCACTTTTACCCTGACCGGACCGGGTACTACACCCGTGACCGGAGTGGTTACCTACGATCCTGCAAGCGACACCGCGATCTTCACCCCGTCGTCAAGTCTGGCGGTGAGCACAATATTTACCGCCACTATTACAACTGGGGCCCAGAACATGTTCGGCACTGCACTGGCAAGTAATTTTGTATGGTCCTTCACCACCGCGGCCAAGCTTTGCGTACCGCCGGCCCCGCCCACTTCCGTGACTCCTCCGAACGGTTCCAGTGGAATCTGTCCGAGCGCAGTAGTTGCCGTGACCTTCCCCCAGGCGATGAACCCGGCAACCATCAATACAACAACCTTTACTTTGACGGGACCGGGCACCACACCAGTAATCGGAACCGTCACCCACGATGGAACCAACAAAATTTTCACTTTTACTCCAAAAAACACTCTCGCCTTGAACACGCTCTATACCGCTACCATCACCACCGGTGCCAAAGATCCGTCAGGTAATGCACTGGCCAGTAATTATGTATGGACCTTCACTACCTCCGTCACCGCGTGTACCGGGCCGCCCCCGCCCGCGGTGATTTCGGTTTCCCCTCCCAACGGTTCGATCGGCGCATGTCCGAGTTCGATAATCACCGCCACATTCAATGAAGCTATGAACCCCGCAACCATAATCTCGCCGGCTACGACGTTTACCGTCGCCCCGGGTGTAATCGGCACAGTGACCATGGATGGAACCGGCAGAATTGCGGCGTTCGCTCCGTCCAGCAGTCTCGCACTGAACACTCTCTATACCGCGACGATTACCACTGCGGCCCAGGACCTGGCTGGCAACCCTCTAGCCAGTAACTTCGTTTGGAGTTTCACCACAGCCACTTTGGCATGCCAACCCCCCGTACCGATGGGATCGGCCGCGAACTTCGAAGTTCTGGCCGGGTCTACGGTCACCAACACCGGCCCGACCATTATCACTGGTGGAGATCTGGGACTGAGTCCGGGAAGCGCAGTTACAGGCTTCCCACCCGGGAAACTGACTCCGCCTGCGGTCATGCACATAACTGATCCGACCGCGGCCCAGGCCCAACTCGACTTGACTACCGCATACCTCTACGCCGCTGGGTTGCCAGGAGGCGCGGTTCTGCCCGGAAATCTGAGCGGCCTGACTTTCCCGCCTGGCCTCTATACCAACTCGAGCACGGTCATGTTAACCGCAGGCAACGTTACGCTCGACGCACAGGGGAACGCGAATGCTGTTTTCATCTTCCAGGTCGGGTCTACGCTCACGACCATTGGCAGTACGAAGGTCATCCTCGCCGGCGGTGCCCAGGCTAAGAACGTCTTTTGGCAGGTCGCCAGTTCAGCCACCCTCGGAACCAACTCAGTCTTCGAGGGAACCATACTGTCACTCCAATCCATCACGCTGGACACTGGAGCAACTCTTACGGGTAGGGCACTGGCACGCAATGGTGCCGTCACTTTGGACAGCAACCCTGTTAACGCCCCCTAATCTGGGGCACTCGATAGTGGACCAGCAAAAGCCTGGCCCACTACCGGGTCGGGCTGGAGGTCGGATTTCGAGTCACAACGTTCGGAGGAATTGGCATATGTCATCTCGCTCTCAGAACTCTTATAACCGGGTCGCAGTTATGCGGCTGGCAGTGCTTGCGATTCTGTTCAGCGTAGGCGCTCTCGCCGTCGCGCAGGATCAGCCAGCTCCCAAATGGGAGCTGTACGCGGGATACTCCTTCTTCGATCCAGCCACCAACGTGCACGGCCTGCTTCCCGGAGGATCGCTACCCGTGAGCAGCCGTCTAGAATCGAATCCCCACGGCATCGGTGGCAGCGTCACCTACAACTTTAACCGCTGGTTCGGATTGACAGCTGACGGCAGCGGAAATTGGGGAAGCGGTGAAAACGGGGTGAGCGGCCGCATTGACGACGCCGCTTTCTACAGCGCCTCTATGGGGCCGAAGCTGACCCTTCGCAGCCATTATTTTTCTCCCTTCGTCGAGGCGCTCGTGGGCTGGCATAGCCTTTCCTCCGATCTTTTCCAGAGCGATAACGGATTCGGATTCATGGCTGGCGGCGGTCTCGACCTGAACTTGAATAAACGCTTCGCTCTGCGTCTGATCCGAGGCGATTTCGTATACTCCAACCATCAGTATGGTCCGTCCTCGATCGTTCCCGCCACCGATGTCAGAGGCGTCAGACTGCAGAGTGGCTTGGTGTTTATGTTTGGTGGCAAATCGGCTCCGCCCCTTTCCGCAAGCTGCACCGTGAGCCCGAGCGAAGTCATGGTAGGCGAGCCCGTGACGGCAACTGCCGTCGGCCGCAACTTTGATTCTAAGCACCCGCTGAATTACTCATGGAGCAGCACCGCCGGCCACATTACCGGCAAAGATAGTAACGCGACGATTGACTCCAATGGAGTCGCCGCCGGCACTTACACGGTTACCGCCCAGATCTCTGATCCCAAGATGAAAAAGGGTGGCGACACTAGCTGCATGGCGACTTTCACGGTGAAAGAACCGCCGAAGAATCCGCCGGTCGCTTCCTGTTCGGCGTCCCCGTCGACCGTTCAGGCCGGCACGCCGTCCACCATCAGTTGCACTTGCACCAGTCCCGACAACGCCCAAGTTTCGCTGAGTGGTTGGACTGCTAGCGGCGGCACCATCTCTGGCAGCGCCAGCAGTGCAACTCTCGATTCTTCCGGTACGTCCAACGGACCAATCACCGTGACCGCGACTTGCAGCGACTCACGTGGATTGAACACTCAGGCTACGGCCCAAGTGATGGTGCAAAACCCACCCCCCGTGTCGCCCGAGTTCATAAAACTGGAAGCCAGGCTTTCCCTGCACAGTATTTATTTTGCTACAGATCGCCCACGAATCGCGAAGCCTGATGGAGGCCTGCTTCCGAGCCAGGAGCAAACCCTGATTTCGCTGGCGGACGATTTTAAGAAGTATCTCGAAACTAAGCCGGATGCCCACTTGATTCTCGAAGGCCATGCCGATCCGAGAGGCTCCGCGGAATACAACCAGGCACTTTCTGAACGGCGTGTCGAGCGCACCAAACGCTTCCTGGTCGAACACGGTGTCCCCGCCGCGAACCTGGAAACCAAGGCGTTCGGCGAGCAAAAGAATCTGGACGAAGCTCAAGTTCGAGAATCGGTTGAGAAGAACCCCGAGTTGACTCCAGAGCAGCGCCAGAGAGTGCTCGACAATATGAAGACGATCCTCCTGGCGAGCAACCGTCGCGTCGACGTCACCCTGAGCACGACCGGTCAACGGTCGGTTCGGGAATTCCCCTTCAACGCCGCCGACTCTTTGACTCTGCTCCAACAGTCGGGAGCCAAGAAAACCGCCAAACCAGGAACAAAGAAAGAGGCCAAACCCAGCGCTAAACCATAAGCCAGTCAGAGGCGAAGTAAGCGACAAATCGGGTGCCCCGCTCCTTGCGCTCTTGGCAAGGGGCGGGTGCAGGACCGATCACCCCGCCCGGTTGCACCCGCAGGAAATACAATTGTGTGCATACATTAACGCAGCGATAAAGTATTCCACGTGGAACGCAAGTCAGACCTTGTACGACGTTCCACGTGGAACCTCCCCTTCTCCTCGGCTACGAGCCCTCAGGAGCATGCAGCACGCGGAAGGTGTTGCCGCCATTCGACCACACTAGCAACAGCGCGTCCTGTCCTTTGGGAACGTTCGCCAACGCCTTCTGCACGTCGGACGCGCTTTCGACATCGTGCCGGTTGACTTGCACAATGACGTCGCCGCGTTGCAGTCCGGCGTTGTCCGCCGAGCTGCCTGGCAGCACGCGCTCAATCACGGCGCCGTGAATGTCGCTAGGTGCTTGCAGTTGCCCGCGCAGATCAGGAGTGAGGTCGCTGAGACCCACGCCCCAGTGCGGCTTGCCGTGGTCGGCGTCGCTGGTTTCGTTTCCTTCTTTGTCGCGGCTGCCCATGGCTTCGAGCGTGACCGGAATGTCGACACCCTTGCCCTCGCGCAGCACGTGCAGCTTGATGGTGCTGTCGGGACGCTTCTGCCCAACTTCAACTTGAAGCTGGCCTGCGTCGCTCACTTTCTGTCCGTTGAGTTCGGTGATGACGTCGCCAACCTTCAAGCCAGCTTTGGCCGCTGGCGAACCGGGCTCGACCTGACTCACGACCGCGCCACTGGCGTCGGTCACGTCGAAGAACTTCGAGTTCTCAGGCGTGACATCGGTGATGCCGATTCCCATGTAGCCGTGAGTAACTTTGCCATCGCGGATCAGCGTGTCCACGGTCGGACGCACGATCTGCGTGGGAATAGCGAAGCCCATGCCAGAGAACTGGCCAGTAGAAGAGACGAGGAAGGTATTGATCCCAATCACTTCGCCGTGAGCGTTGACCAATGGACCGCCGGAATTTCCCGGATTGATGGCCGCGTCAGTCTGAATGAATTCGCCGGGCTTGCGTGCGTTGTCCGAGAAAGGATTCGGACGATTCAATGCGCTGACAATGCCACGCGTTACTGTGAAGCGAAAGCCAAACGGATTTCCAAAAGCGAGCACCGTCTGTCCGGGATGGAGCTCTGTCGAGTCACCCCAGGGAATGCTGGGCAGGCTTCCGCCATCGACTTTGATCACAGCTAAGTCGGTTAGCGGGTCGGCGCCGACCAGTTTGGCTTTCAGAATCTTTCGATTGCTCATGGTCACGCGGATGTCGACGGCGCCATCGATGACGTGGTTGTTGGTGACGATATATCCGTCGGGCGAAATAATGACTCCGCTGCCGATGCCATGCTCGATCTGCGGCTGCGGCCGGCCGCGCGGGCCGAAGAACTGGCCGAAGCCGGGGCCGAAGAACTGTTGCATGTCATCAGGCATTTGTTGTTGTTCTGCGATGTCTGGTTTGCTTCGTGAGGTGACTGCGACGTTGACGATGGCCGGGGTCACTCTTGCAGCCAGGGTTTCCATTGCTTGATCGAGCGAGAGCAACGCTCCTATGCTGCTGTCATCGAGGGGCGCGGCGGCCGAGGCTGCGGTTGCGGCTCGCGCGGCCAGTGGCTTTGCGGTTTCGTAGGTTACCAGGGACGCGAGGGCTGCGATTGCGACTGCCGACACAGCGATGCGGCCTAGCGTTTTTTTCCAAGTGGTGAATTGCGTGTTCATCGTTTTCTTCCTCTCCTTGAATAACTAATTATTTAGTTGCTAATGCTGCGTTTGTGGTTGTCAAAAACCGTTTTCTCCGTCGAATTGGTTGTTTAAATAGTGGCCCACCCTGCGGGATGTTGTGCCACACATGGAGTGGGCTTGGTGAACCCGCGGGGACTAACTATTCTGTGTCGGGGCTGAGTGCCGTCCCTGAAGGGACTCGGACCTGCTCCATCTTGTTCCCGGCACTGCCGTGCCGGGCTTTCCTGTGCCGCCGCTGCGCGGCTATAGGGCTGACTGTCCCACCGGGGACGACGAGGGTCGATGGCCATCGACGGACTGACCGCCGCCTGTCGTAGACGCGCTTGGTTATTGTTCACTGCTTAGCTACTCCTTTGTGAAACCGGCGTGGCGGCCAAAAGCGTTTGGGCGCTGCCTCCCGCCCTCCCGCACAGAACGCGAGAAGAATGGGCACCCCGAAGCTGATTTGTCGCACCTTCCAAAGCAGATTCCTCGCTGCGCTTGGAATGCCAATGGTTAAGAAATATTGCAAACCTAGCTTTGCTCGGAATGACAATGGTTAACGAATATTGCAAACCTCGCCCGCCCCGCGCACCGGGGCCAAATCGACGATCAATACGATTTACTTCATACCTCATAAGCTTGCTTCGCCTCAATGCGTATGCGACGGCGTTGTGAACGGCGTGGTGTTCAGGAAGATACTGATCGTGGAATCGCCTCCGTTGACGGCGCCGATGTCAGGTTTGCCGTCTCGAGTGAAATCGGCCACAACCAGCTCCGTGGGGTGGTGACCGGGGGCGCGGAGGTCGATTGGTGGCTGGAACGTGCCGTCGCCATTTCCTAGCAAGACCGCTACGTTCGCAGCGGCCACAGCTAGATCCAGCTTGCCGTCGCCATTGAAATCCGCCCCCACAATCGCATGCGGAGCGACCCCAGCCCGGTAGGACTTAGGCGGAGAAAACGTGCCATCGCCCTTCCCTAGCATAACGAGGATCCTATTCTTGCCATCGATGGGTACGACCGCAAGGTCGAGGTTTCCGTCCCCATTGAAGTCGCCAAGGACCAATTGCCACGGCCGTACGCCCCCGTGGTAACGCATGGGCCTGCCGAAAGTGCCGTCGCCCTTCCCCAAAAGCACCGCGACATTGTAGTTATAGGGCGGCTGATCGGCGCCGTTGTTCGCCACGACTAGATCGGGAATGCCGTCGTGGTTCAGATCGCCCACTGCAATACCATACGGGCTCTGACCGCCGCTGCCAAAGGTTACGGCCTTGGCGAATTCCCGGGATCCCTTTCCCATGATAACGAATATGCCGCTGTTCGTCGTGCCTACAATATCGGGAATGCTATCCCCGTTCAGGTCTGCCACGGCAACGATATAGGTGCTCTGTACCCCGCCCACCAGCAACCGCTTGCCGCCATGAAGGTTGCCCTTGCCATCCCCGAAAGTCACGTTGAGGTCGCCCGCTAAAATGTCGGTCGTGATCGCGTCCAGGTTTCCGTCCCCGTCCACATCGGCCAGCGAAACGAATGAGGGCGCATAACCGACGTTATCGTCCTGCCTCCAGAGCCGGAAGCGGCCGTTGCCCTTGCCCAACGCATAGAAAAGAGGGACCCCATTATCCGGGCTGACGACGGCGAGGCCCGGAATGCCGCTGTGGTCCAAATCCCCAACCGCCAGCGAACTCGGATATAGAAGCGGGCTGCTCACGTTGATGGGCTTAGCGAATGAAAGAAATCCTTCGGGGCGGCTCGGAATGCCGTGCGCACCATTCCCCGCTCGCACGACTGAGGTCCCGACAACTGTCAGCAAAATCAAAGAAAAAACGACTGTTTTCATACTCACATCCCCGCTAGTGCAAAATGATCAATTGGCCAGCGCAACGCGGAAAGTTTGCCGGATCGCAGGCGCTTGCCATTCCGCGCCGCTGGTCGATGCTCGATTGGGTGGCGAAGCACTTTGGCGTTCCGCCGCCGATAAAAATGTTGCGTAGGCTCCGGTGTCGAACGTAATGTTGGAATAGGGGCCGGAATTGTTCGCATTTCCCATAACCGACAGCCCAGTTCCAAGAATCTGGTACAGGCTGACATGGTCAACATAGCTGAGGTCCTGAGAAAACCCGTTAAGTATCCCGTTGATCGCTTGCCCGTTGATCATTTGCCCTTGCCCGTCGAGGTTCAGGTTTTCCAATGAGATCCCCGTACAGGTAGAGGTGCAAAGCGAGGACAAACCAAACTGAATCATTGTTGTTGTGCCCGTGAACGAGCAGCCGTTGACCGCCTGTTTGCAGGCCGGCAGCGTTGTGCCCGAACCAATGTTGTCGCCTTGGCCGATCACGTGCGTGTTAGGCGGCAGGATCCAAGCGCTAGGGATGACAATAGTTCCGGCCGGCAGGAGGATGGTCGACGGCACGCCGACGGACGTGCTTTCAGTCCATGGGCTGCCATGGATGCAGGTTAGGTTCGTTGCCCCGCTGATGCCTCGTGCATCAATGACCGCACCGGTGCCAGGATAATTGTGAGTAAAGATGTAGAAGATAGTGTCGCATAAATCCTTCCCTTGCGTGGCGGGCTTGAGAAACACGCTGGCGTCGATGAAGGCTGAGGTACCAATCGTCGGGGAGCAGCTCGGTCCAGTGGTGCAGACCGCATTCTGGCCCTGACTATTCTGCGCTTGCGCATAGGTTGTGAATGCCGAAAGCCAGCAGACTAAAACAATCGCGACTGTGAATAATCTGCAGCACTGCTCAATTCCCGTTGTTCGTTTCATACTTTTCTCCTCAAAGCGTGGGCTATCCTGCCGCATCGACCGCGCTGAGAAAGCTTTGCGCAAACTATATTGGCCAGACCTTGAACACCGTGCCGCAGCCTCCCTGGCATCCCTGTCCAGTTCCTCCGTTCTGTGTTGTGCTGAAGAGGCCTCCCCCCTTACCGAAAATCAACCGGGAGGCGGGGAATTCAGCATCCGGTGGGCCCGTAAAGCTATAAAGGACGGCAAAGCTCCATTTGTGCGCATTTCCTACGGGTGGCTTCAGTTGGAAGAACGTTCCCCCAAAATACGTGCCCTCGGCATTCGTCGTGCCGTAAAGATTGCCGAATGAGTCAAGCGTCACAGGTGCCGCCGGATCTCTTCCGTCAGCGCCTCCCTGGAAGCTGTACAGCACAGTCTCGCTCCAGCGACCGCTCTTTGCCTGCGTTAAGCGGAAAACGACACCAAATCCATTTCCGCTTCCGCCGCCTCCCCCGGATCCGTATATCAAACCGTTGGCGCCGAAGATCAGGCCGCCATTGGGCCCCGCTCCATCGTTGCCGCCGGTGGAGCGATGCAGTATCCTCTCAGTCCATGGGCCACCGGCTCTTTTCGGCGGATTGAGCTGAAAGGCAGTCCCGCATCCGAGGCCAGAGCTGCCTTTGCATTCCTCGTTGCCTCCTGCGGGGGTCGTGCCATAGATGGTGCCGCTGCTGTCAAAGACGAGCCCGCCATTCGGAATAGCTCCGTCCGTCCCTCCGGCGAAGCTATGCAGCACTTTCTCCGTCCACTTGCCGTTCTTCGTCTTCGGTGGACTCAGCTTGAAGACCGTCCCGCATTGGCCACCATAGAGGGAGTCGCACGTGGTGCCCTTGCCTCCGCCAAACAAGGTTGCACCGTACAGGTTCCCTGCCCTGTCGAATACCAGATCACCGGACGCCACAAAGCCGTCCTTGCCGCCTTGAAAGCTGTAGAGTACCTTTTCCTTCCAAGGATCGCCTTGCTTGGCCGGTGGAGAAAGCTCATACACCGCGCCACAACCAACCTCCCCGCCCAGCAGCAGGCATGGCCCACTCCCGCCGTAGCCGGTTACGCCATAGAGGTTCCCGGCCTGATCGATGACCAGCCCGCCCTCCGGCGTCGCGCCGTCGTTCTGGGCATGGCCCTTGAAGATGTACAGCACGGTCTCCGTCCACACGCCGCCCTTCTGTACCGGCGGCTTGAGCTGATATACCGTGCCGCACTGGCCCGGCCCAGCGCATGTAGACGCACCGCCATCTCCGGTTGCGCCGTAGAGATTGCCTGCCTTGTCAAAGACCACGCCACCAGCGGGGACGGCTCCGTCGGGAATGCCTTGGAAGCTGTACAGGACTTTCTCGTTCCATTCAGCCGAGGCGGTTGAAGCCAAGGGAAGGATCAGGACAAACAGCAGCAACGGGCCACTGGCGCGGGAGAAACGCTCTTTGGGAGTCATGGCCAGCATCTCCTTAGCCGGGATTCCAGCGTGCCGGGGGCAAGAACGGCGCGGGTTCCGGCGATCGTACATCCGATTCGGGCTGGCGTCCAGATCGAAGACTTCGGGGAGTTGGCGGGATCTTGGGCGAGAGGGTTGGTCCCTTCGAGGCATGGGCCGAAAATCCAGGTTTGGCGGCGCGGCTGAAAGCCGTGCCGTTTCACATCTTTGGCTCCGCTTCGCTCCGCCTCGACGAGCGAGTCGCGCGTTCCCGCACAAGCGAGGCGGGTACCGGCGCGCGGACAGGAGTGTCCGCGCTATACGGACAACAACTAATTCTTTAGTTTTACGAAGCGAACGCATAGTCATTGCCTAGGTCGAAGCTTCTCCTAAATTTTCTTTGCGGGAATTCTGGTTTCGGCCGGAATGCGGCTTGAATCCACGACGGTCACGTGCCAGACGCAGATGGTCCAAAGCGTGGGCCCCTCTTGGTCGTACTGCGTGGTTTGCATCATTACAAAGATCGCTTGTGGGGCTGGGTTGTGGTCCATCGCTGTCGACGCATGCGCGAACTTACCAGCGTCGGGCGGAACGAAGTGGGCTTCCAACAGCAGCGCGGAATCTGGCCCTGGGTTGTAGCGGCGATCAAGCTCGGCTTCCGCTGGAGAACTCGATTCGCTTGAAATTCCTTGCCGCAGGAACTGAAGTCCAGAGTTGTTATTGGTCTTTTTCGGCAGGAGTGAACTCGTTCCCTCCCGAGGTCGGTAATCGGCATTTTGCGGGAGAGTCGTGGCCGCTCGCATGCCGTACTCAGAGTTTTCCGGGACGACAGCACTTGTGCCCTCTGCACTTCGATGCGTCTGGATTTGAGCAGCAGTTTGAGTGCGAAAGGTGACCGGAGTTGCGACTGCCTGGTTATCGCGGACATTTACGCTGGCCGGCGTGGTCAGCGTTTCGTCGGCAGCGGTTGCCGAGGCGACGGTTACTTCCGGTACGCGATCTTTAAATGCCACGAGTTCGGGTGCGTGCGACAAGGAAACCAAGCACGTAACGAAAAACGCCGCCACACAATATAGGGCTGGCTTCCAGACTCGGGTTGCGCGGGAACGGTTGGCGTCGAGAATCTGCGACACGCGGAGCGACGTCTGATGAACGCGGTTGACTGCGGCTTGGGCGAGCGCCACGGTGCGACGCAAGAAACTTTTCTCGGCCATGGAGATCAGGCATTGCGCATAGCCGCGGGGATTGGCAGTCTCGGCCAGGACGGCGTCATCGCAGGCCATCTCCCGCTCCAACGCGAGCTTGCCCTCGATCCACCATACCGCGGGATGAAAGAACAGAAGCGCCTTTACGATCTGCTGGGCAAGATTAGTCCAATCATCGCGGCGGCGCAGGTGAGCCAGTTCGTGGATGAGAATCGCGTTCAGTTCTTCGGTGGAAAGATCCTGCATCGCCCAGGTTGGCAGCACCACTGCGGGTTTCAAAAAACCGATGGCGGTGGGCACTTGTAAGCGGCCGGACTGGCGAAGCTCAACGGACCTTATCGCTTGGAATGTTTGCAAAGTGGTGCGCAAAACTGGGTCCAGAGTTGCGGCATCGATCGCTGGGCAACTCGCACGCAGTTTTCTTAACTGCCAAAGACCCACGCCCACCCTGAGCAGAGCCACGCTCGCGCCCACCGCCCAAATTACAAACAGGCACAGCGCCCATGAGACTGGCACGGTGATAGCGGAGCTTGCTGTGTTGGCCGAACTGGCGCTCGAGGCCGCGCCTCCGAATACGGGGAGCACTGAGATCGCTAGCAACGCGGAGAACCATACGGCGAATCGCGTGCTGGAATTTCGCCGTCCCACAACCTGCAACAGGATCCAGGCAAAGAGACCGATTGCGATGCCTTCGAACATGGAGTTCAGCAATCGTTCGGCGGAGATCCGGGCTAGCTGGTCGAGCGCGGCGGTCATTAGTTCTTCCTCTCCGATTTGTTCCCCTCCGGCTGGGTTTGTTCGAGGAGTTGGCGGAGGCGCATCAGTTCGTCGGCGTCGACGCCGCGGTCCTGCAAAATATTGAGCACCAGCATTTCGTGCGAATTCTCAAAGAAACGATGCGCCAGGTGGCGGATTTCTGAGCGTGACGCTTCGGCGCGCTCAACCAGCGGCCGGTAAACGTGGGCACGGCCATCCTTAATATGCCTTAGATAACCCTTTTTCTCGAGGATGCGGATGGTGGTGAGGACGGAGTTATACGCGAGCTGTGATTTCTTGGGGAGCTGGTCGAGCACTTGCTGGACGGTCGACGGGCCTTGCTGCCAGAGCACATCCATAAGCCGAAGTTCAGCTTCCGTTAGAGTTGCGGACTTGCTGGGCGGCACGAGCCATCCTCCATTCCCAAATTATTAGACGCGAGAAAAAGTAAAACGTCAACTAATTATTTAGTTGCATACGATTGGCCATGAGTTGCCTTCGTCACCTACCCGGGTTCTGCGCTTCGAGGCGATTACGAAATGCGTATCGTCCGCTAAAGCGGACTCGCTCTGTTCTATTTTCGCCTTTCCCGGTACTGCCGTGCCGGGCTCTCGGATGTCGCCGCTGCACGGCTGGAGCGAAGGTTGTCATAACCGATGCGTTATCCATCGAGTTTCGAACAGCCTCGCATGACGCTGCCTGCGCTAGGTGGCGACAGTTATCTGCTTGGATCATGGCCTCGACTGTGCAGACGATTTAACAGAATTGTAATCACGGGGTGTTAGACTTCTGGCACTCGGAGCCCCCGGACGTGTGGAAAATTTGTACCTACTCTAAGGAGGCTCCCTATGCTTTTAAGATTTTCGAGAAGTGAAGCTCTTTGCAATTCACTGAAGCGGGCTATTGCGGTAATCTCAATTGGCGCTGTGGTCGCGGCTATTCCGTCGGTTGCGCAAAACTCCAAGAACGATCACAACCGATTCTTCTTCTTTCCCGGCAACCTTGTAGTCAGCCGCAGTGTGTATGACAACAATCCCACTAACGTTCAGGTTGGTCAGATCCTGCCGCCAAATTGTGGAAACACCCAGGGCGGATGCGCCGGCTCAGGGGGCGCCCCTTATAACGGAACCTACCCGCTCGTCTGGAATGACAATCTCTACGACGGCAGCTTCGGCATCACCTCGAAAATCTATCTGGATCAGATGTTTCCGTTGTTCGATTTTGTGATTAACAGCCTCGAAGTTCCCAACAATGCACAATACGGTTATGGCGGGGGCGATCAACTGGTCACAAGTTTCAGTTCCAAGTCGGAGCTCGCGATAAATCTCTCGACCGACCACCAGTACCTGACGTTCTCCGGCTACGTCTCGCCGATCGACCAACTCGACGTATCGAATTCGAACACGCCTGGGGCGGTCGATCCGACCAATCCGGTCGGGGAGAACGTCCTGCGGGCGGAGGCGCAAGTCGATCGCTTTGGACATTTCCAGTTCACGGAAACCAACGCCTACAGCGGGAACAACGGACGCGCGACTATTTGGAACAACAGCAACGGCGCTAATTTCTTCTACACTTCCGGCAACGCGGGGAATGGCAGCACTCCCCAGCCGGACGGCGTCATCCTCGGCGCCGGCACGCAGATCATCAATCCCGCGAATGAGCCCGAGAGCCAGCAGAATCCGGGCACTCCAACTCCCGTAGGCAGTTTCAATATCACGGAACTCGGATATAAGGCGGACAAGATCGGCAAGGACGACAATTTCCGCGGCCTCACGATCTTCAATAACGTGCTGTATTACTCGAAGGGAAGCGGAGGCAACGGCGTCAACACCGTGTACTTCCTGGACACGACTGGTACTGCATGTCCAAACGGCGTTGGCCTGCCTTCGAGCTCGGCCACGCTGCCCACTGCGCCTCTGGCGTACAACATCAATAACCTTCAGACGGAAGGCCTTCCCAGCAACATGTGCATCCTCGCGGGCTTCCCGGCGATTCCCAATAAGGAGGCTACGGTTACGGCCTATCCGTTCGGCATCTGGTTCGCGAACGCAACCACCGTTTACATTGCGGACGAAGGCGACGGCTACGCCGGCGGAACGGACCTCTACACTCATGCGGCGGCTCAAACCACGGCCGGACTGCAGAAGTGGGTTTTCAATTCGTCTACCAACACCTGGAATCTGGTTTACACCCTGCAGACGGGGCTAGGTTTGGGTGTGCCGTACACGGTTCGGAACTATCCGACGGGAAATAATGTGGGCACGGGCCTTCCCTGGGCACCGGCGACGGACGGTCTCCGCAACATCACGGGCGCGGTGGTGGATGGCTATGTCGCCGTCTGGGGCGTCACGTCCACGATTAGCGGAAACGGCGATCAGGGCGCAGACCCCAATCAACTGGTGCTGGTGTTCGATTCGCTGGAGAACACGAACCCCACAGTCGCCTCGCACGAACACTTCTTTACCGTTCGGCAGGCGGGCTTTGGAGAGGTTTTGCGCGGCGTCTCTTTCACGCCTGGGAGTTAGTTTCGACAACGGCGGCGGGATGCGGGTTAGCTGCGCGGTTGACCGAGAAGAAGAATACAACCGGCGAGAGCAAGGTTACGTGCTCTCGCCGGTTTCTTTTGACCAGCTTTTTCCTGGCCGAGTCGCTCTCATTCGAAGGCGCAGGGGAATGAACCTTTGACTTAAGGACTATCGACTGACATTGACATGTTACTGTATATACGGTATTTTCTGTATTAACAGAATTTACAGAATACACATGCCGCTTACACCGATCGAACGGCGATTCATCCTGCACTGGGGCGAAATGGGTACACGTTGGGGCATCAATCGCACGGTGGCCCAAGTGCATGCTTTGCTATTCATCTCGCCAAAACCTCTTCATGCCGAGGAAATCGCCAACACCCTGTCGGTGGCGAGATCCAACGTAAGCACGAGTCTGCGGGAACTGCAGGGCTGGGGGATTGTCCGCGTTTCGCACGTGCTGGGCGATCGGCGGGATCATTTTGAATCGGTGAAGGATGTGTGGGAGATTTTCCGGATTGTTTCGCAGGAGCGGAAGCGTAGGGAGATTGACCCAACCCTGCGAGTGTTGGAAGAGTGCGTAGGGGAATTGAAGCGGGCCGGCGCGGGAAGCGCGTACATCCGGGACCGATTGGAAGAGATGCTGGAATTCCTTACCACTACGTCAGGCTTGTTCGAGGAATTCGTGAGCATCCCAACCGGCGCACTAAAAGGAATGGCACGTCTGCGCGGAAAACTAAGGTTGCTTTTAGCGGCAGGGAAAAAGCCTGCGGTGAAATGAGGCAGTGGTGATCTCGCTCGCGTCGGACATGACGGATCGCAAGGGGCAGCACGCGCGGGGATGGCTTTTCTATGACGCAGAGTGCGAGTTCTGCACAGGGATTGCGCGGCTCCTGGTCGGTCCGATGAAGCGCCGCGACTTGGCCTTAGCCCCTTTGCAGGACCCACGAGTGGGAATGCTGCTGGGGCTTTCGCCGGCAGAGCTACGGCGTGCGATCCGCTTCGTGCTTGCAGATGGAAAACACTACGTCGGCGCGGACGCGGTACTCGCCGTGGCACGAGAGTTGTGGTGGGCGCGGCCTCTGGTGTGGTTGGCGAAGTTTCCTGGAATGTTGGAATTGATGGGCGTGGGATATCGATGGGTTGCTGAGCGTCGAAGATGCCCAGCGGAGCACTGCAGTTCGGACGAAGGTGCCAGCAGCATCTGACACGAATTCGCGAACGCATCTTTCATGACAACCGCACTCATACCAATTCAGAGTCCCACCTAACTACGCAACCAGCCTGTTGCGCGAGAGCGGCAACTCGCGGATGCGTTTTCCGGTGGCGGCGAAGATTGCATTGCAGAGGGCGGGCGCGAACGGCGGGACGCCGGGTTCTCCTACGCCGGCTGGCGGTGCGCTGCTTTCGACGATGTAGACATTGGTCTGGTATGGCGCCTCGCTCATCCGCGTCACGGGATAGGTGTCGAAGTTGGATTGATCGATGACTCCGTTAGTCGCGGTGATTTCTCCAAAGCGGGCCAGGCTGGTGCCGAAGACGGCGGCGCCTTGGAATTGCGAACGCGTGGATTCCGGATTGACGACGAGGCCCGCGTCTACCGCCGTATCGACGCGCGGAATTCGCACTTCGCCCTGACTATTCACTTCGACCTGGACCACCGTGGCAACGTAGGTAAGGAAGCTTCTGTGGACGGCGATGCCCATGCCCTGGCCCTTGCCGAGCTTTTGTTTCCCCCATCCGGATTTTTCCGCAACCAGTTCGAGCACGCGGCGGTAGCGGGCGGTGTCGATCGGGTAGGCTTCGAGCGATCCGCCGTAGTTGGGGTAGTCGGGCGCAGATTTCTTTATATCGACGATTCGGGGCGGGCCGATCAAAGCCATGAGAAATTCGAGGGAGTCGCGACCCGCAGCGTGGGCGCACTCGTCGGCAAAGGATTGCGCGGCGAAGGCATGATAAATGTTGGCGACCGAGCGGAGCCATCCGATGCGGACGTGAGCGGGGGCGCCGCTGTTCTCCGCGCGAAGGTTGGGAATATCGAAGGGCAGGTCGATCCACCCCTGCTGCAGTTCGTGGGCGGTGGCGGCGGTGGCGTGCACATCGAACGTGGAATCGATGCTGGGGAATACGGATCGCTGCAGCCATGCGGTTGGAAGGCCGTCGCCGCCCAGAGCCGCCTTCATGTACATAGCAGAGACGGTGTGGTAGTAATCGAAACGGATGTCGTCTTCGCGGCTCCAGACAACCTTGACAGGGTGGCCCACCTTTTTTGACAGAATGGCCGCTTCGGCGGCGTAGTCCGGTTTTGATTTGCGGCCGAAGCCTCCACCCAGAAGCGGGACGTAGCAGGTGACCGCCTCTTTGGGGATACCCAGCTTCTCGGAGATGACCTCCTGCACGGCCTGCGGATTCTGGGTGGACGCCCAGACGGTGACCTTGCCATCGCGATAGTCGGCGAGGGCGACGGGCGGCTCCATGGAAGCGTGCGCCAGGTGCGGAACGTAGTATTCGGCTTCGATGGTTTTGGCGCCCTGGTTGAACGCGGCGTACACGTCGCCCTGATTGCGCGCGGCCTTGCCGGGCTTCCGGGCTGTCTCCTGCAACTCTTTTTTGTACTGATCAGAGTTGTAGACGGCGTTGGCACCGTTGTCCCAGACGGGGTTGAGCTTCTGGCGTCCTTTCATCGCAGACCACGTGTTGTCGGCGATGACGGCAATTCCGCCCAGCGGTTGGAAGTGGTGGGGTGGAGTGAAAGTGTCGATGGTGACGGTCTGCCGCACGCCTTTCACTTGCAGCGGGGCCTTCTCGTCAAACGACTTCAACTTGCCGCCGAGGACCGGCGGGTGCTCGATGGAGGCGTAGAGCATGCCATCGATGCGAGCATCCATGCCAAATTTTGCTTTGCCAGTGCAGATGTCTTCGAGGTCATAGCTGGGCTGGCCTTTGCCGACGTAGCGCCACGCAGACGGCGGCTTGAACTTCAGATCTTCTTTCTTGGGAACTGAGAGCCTAGCGGCCTCCGGGGCCAGTTCTCCGTAACCGGCTTTTTTGCCGGTGGCTTTGTGAACGACGATGTGCAGGTCGGTCGTACACTCGGTTTCGGGCACGCTCCACTGCTGAGCGGCAGCGCGGATCAGCATCAATCGAGCGGTAGCGCCAGCTTCCCGCATGGGTTGATAGAACTCGCGGATGGAGTGGGAGCCGTCAGTATCCTGCGAACCGTAGCGCGGATCGCCGATCGCCTGCTGCACTTTCACGCGAGCCCAGTCGGCGTCGAGCTCGTCGGCTAGCACGAGCGGGAGCGAAGTCCGGCTGGTGGTGCCCATCTCGGAACGGTGCGCGATTATGTAAACAGTTCCATCGATGTCGACTCCTACATAAACGCTGGGATGGAGAACGGACTGATCGGCGCGCGAGGCGGAGGCAGAATCGGTCGCCCAGAGAGTCTCGGGGACGAAGCGCACGCAAAGCACCAGTGCTCCGGAGGAGAGAACGCCTTCGAGGAAACTGCGGCGGCTGACATTGGTCAAGATGCTCATAGGTGTTCTCCGACGGCAGCTTTGATGGCTGCGCGAATACGTTGATAGGTCCCACAGCGGCAGATGTTCCCGGACATGACGTCATCAATATCATCGTCGGTAGGCGTCGGTTTCTGGCTGAGCAGAGCGATCGCCTGCATGATCTGTCCCGACTGGCAATAGCCGCACTGCGGAACGTTGATTTCCATCCAAGCCTTCTGTACGGGATGCAGCCCGTTCGCGGCGATGTCTTCGATGGTACGAATCTCGCTCCCGGCCGCTGTTTGCATGGTAGTGACGCAGGAGCGGACGGCTTTGCCGTTCTTATGGACGGTGCAAGCGCCGCACAGCGCCATGCCGCAACCGAACTTGGTTCCGGTTAAAGCGAGGACGTCGCGCAGGTACCAGAGCAATGGCATATCAGGTTCGCCATCGAAGGAGCGTTGGACACCGTTGACCTTAAGTTGGATCATGGGTTTGATCTCCCGACGAATGTGATTGTTTGGATTGTGGAATTTTAGCGCAAGGCGCAAAAGGTTGCGAGAGCCACTCTCGGCTCGCTTACTTCGCCCACTGCCTCGTGCACTCGCTAGTCTATTAAATGCGGAGCCACAAGGTTAATGAATTCTCGGGGAGTTATGACTTTGCTCTTCTTCCAGAATCTAGGGAAATGCCTCTGATTGCCTGCGACCAGGTAGTCCGCTCGGGCAGCGTCCGCACATTCGAGGAACATATTGTCATCGGGGTCGCGTGCCACTTCAAGGCGCCGGGTTGGAACTACGGTGTAACTGTGCTGCTTGATAAGCTGCAACAGTTGCTGGCGAAGGCCCTTGCGAATGCGAAGCTCGCGGCGGCCAAGCACATCGGCGTATTCCTCAAGGATGGGAGGCGATACGTAGAGGCGAGCTGGTTTGGTAATAGCCAGGAGGAGGACTGTGCGCAGAAGGCCCGCCGGTTTTATAGCAGCGGAAAGCAGGATGTTTGTATCGATCACCAGACGGAGGGCAACCATTAGCGCTTCGGCTTCTGGGATCGGGAAGCCTTGATGATCTGGTCTATGCGGCGCGAGGTCAACCTACTGGTGCCCCTGCGCTCCGACTCCTCACCGATTACTCTTAAGACCTCGGGCTCGGGTGCGGCGAGCCGAACGTAATCACGGATGCTGAGCAGTACGGCTTTGGGTGTCCCGCGCTTTTCGATGACGAGAGATCGCCGCTCGTCATCGACCCGGCGTAGAAGCTCCCCGAAATGCGCACGTACGCGCAAAGCAGAAACTACTATCGCGCCGTTCCTGCCTGTAGTTGTGGTCGCCATGAACTCTCCATTTCAATTACACGAACTCTATAGTTCCAAGGAAGTGCAGTCAATGAGATTAATTTGGGATCGGCCGGAAGCTGAACTGATTGTTCGCCCCGCAGGCTCGTCCGTTGTATGCTGTTTATGGGTCGTTTATGTGGGGTTTCGACTTTAGAACGATCAAGTCTCCGGAGCACCGCCTGGCCTGGTTGGTAGCGATCGCCGCAGATACCATTCAGATCGTGGGCTTGCCGTTCTTTGCTGAGGGCGGCCTGTCGCCAGCGGACGCTTTGCTCGATCTCGGAGTAGCCGCAATTCTTATCAGATGCCTTGGCTGGCACTGGGCTTTTCTCCCCACGCTGGTTGCGGAACTCATTCCTGGTCTTGATCTTTTTCCGACTTGGACCGCCGCTGTGTTCTATGTAACCCACCAGCAGGTTCGCGCCGGAGAACCGGAGATTCTTCCTCCCGAGCCTTCCCGTTCTCCGCGCATTCACTAGGAAGACAGCAAATCGCCAGGGTTCATAATGATGCGAGCACAGCCGTCAACCTTAGGGATTTGTCTCCACAGCCATCCAGTCTGGTTAGGGAGAGAAGAACCATCGGCGGCAACGGCGTCTTCCTTAATCTGATTTATGGCGTGGTTTCCCCCGTCGCAATGCTAAGCATCACGGGAGATCAGGTGGGTGAAGTAGGTAACGGCAGGCCGCCGCTCTGGCCGCCGCCATGATCGATCCGCTACAGACTTGCTGCTGCCGTGTGGGACTTTGCTCCGCTTTCTTTTTCTGCCTGGCGATCGACGACTGTGAGTTCCTTTTCGAGCGAGGAGAAGCGTTGCAGAATTTCGTGCATGCGCAACGACATGTTGCGGATGGTTTCGATCTGCGAGCGGGCTATGGCGGATAGGGATCCGGGTTCAAGGAGCAGCAGTTCGGAGTTGCCGAGCACTGAGGTTAGCGTGTTGTTCAGCGTGTGGCGCATTTCCAGCATGTAGCGGCCGAGGTGGGCTTGGCGCTCGAGCAGCACGTTGGCCTGTTCGAAATGGCGGGCATCGGCCTCGGCGCTGACTCGGCGCAGGATTTCGCCGGCGACCAGAATCAGCGTGTCCAGCCAATTTTCCTGTTGGCGCACGATTGCCATGCCCGGCCAACGATCGCGAACGGTTTGCACGATCTGCTTATCTGCGGACACAAAGAGCACACGCTTGCCGGCGGCTTCCATGGCTTCTAAGACGACTGAAAGCGCCTGCGGCCGGAGGCCTCCGGCAATCGCCAGATGGAAAGTATCGGGATCGAAGCCGAGGCAGACATCGCTGCTCATGAGGGTGAACGCGGGGACCGTGCGCTCCGATTGCCAGCGGCCGGTCACAGCTCGTGACAGTTCGGCGTCATCGGAAATGATCAGTACAGAAAGTTGATCCACGTTTTTCTTCTGCGTCCCGGAACTACGGCTTCGGCGTCAAGTCTGAATGGTGGAAGGCTCTCACTCTGCTTCCGGAGGGCCGCTGGAAACTTCGAAGTCAGGCAAATCCGAGGTCGGTGCGGCTGCTGCGGCCTGGGCCTTCGCTTTCGCAACCCCGCCCGTTTTCGCGGTCTTCGCATGCTTTGCCAGGGCGCCTTCGACCACGGCACGGAGGTCGACCAGCATGGACACGGGCTGTCCCGAAGAATATTCGGCGTGGAACATTACCTTCCACGACTGGCAGATCATGCGCAGGCGGGCGATTGGTTCCTCGGCGGAAAACTGGGCACGGCGGCAATCGAGGGTTTCTACGCCGCGAGTTTGCAGTTCGCGCAAGCCGTCCAGAATGGCGTTGAGGTCCTGGTGCATCAGGCGGAAGAAAATGCGGCGCATCAGAAAACTGAAGCGGGTGAAAGAGACCATGGCAGCGGGCAGGAAATATTTCTTGCCGCAGGAAGTTTTCAGCTTTCTGCCTTTTTCTAGAATCCGGCTGGTGAGTAGCTGGTTCAGATTGCGGCAACCGTTTGCGGTTTGTACAACTTCGTCGAGCGGGGTAAGCCACTCCGGCATATTCAAGTCGACCGGCCCGAGGACAGGTTCGAGAGTCTGGGCTACATAGGAAAGATCGACGTCGGAATCTTCCAGTCGCGATGGAGCGCAATGGGAAAAGAACTGGACCAGCAGAAAGTCGATTTTGTCGCGATCTGAATCGGGGTGTTCCTGGCGGCGTAAATGGTGAACCAGCAGAGTGCGGAGAGCTTCGTCGCTGCTGATGGTCGTGGTTTGCAGGAACTGACGAAGCTGATGCACCTGAATGTGCGCGTCCAATTCGGAAAATAATTGCCGGGTCTGTTCAACGGATTCCTGGGGCGGCGCATCGACCCCTGCTTCCAAGTCGCTGTGATGTGGCAGTTCGATCACGAATTCCCGCGCCAGCGCGGCATACAAGGAGTAGAGCAGGCGGGCTTCACGCCACTCGGCCGCCAGATCGCTTAGTTGAGGTGTGGGCGTCATAATTTCACAAGTCAGATTTCACAATCCAGTTGGCAACTTCTCCAGTGAAGCGGGCGGCGACGGCGGTGCGACCACCGTTGTATTGCACCGCTACGACGCAGGCCTCGGTGTCGAGCGTGCCATCGGAATTCCGCAGCCGCAACTTGTCGGCGAACTCAAGCGGGAGGGTTGAAGCAAACAGAACTTCATGCGGTGTGCCGAACTCGATGATAGTGCTCTCGGTTGAGGCTCCGTTTTCACCCGCAATCCGAGTCAGGCGGACGGGGATGCGGACCGGGGTCGCATTGGGGAAAAATCTAGCCAGTTTGGTGGTCGAGCTTTCACGCGCTGGAGCAGCCGCGGCGCCCGATTTGGACACAGAATTCCTCATTCTAGATTCCCAAGCTTGATTCCCAAGGTCTGATGCGGCCTGGATTCCCCAGTCCGCCGGTTAGCGTGGCTCAGGCACCCGGACCGCATCGCGAATTAAGGATGCACGAGCGCAGCCAAAGCGCTGCAGCTCCGGGTTAATGAGAACTTGTGCTTTATCAATGGGATAGAGACAGCGTTCCGGGGGAACATCCGAGGGCGTCTTAGGGTTCTATGTCTCAGATCGAGACAAAGTCTCAGGGATGTTGCCCACAGCCCTATCTAGGCCGAGGTTCCCTGCGGTCTTAGTTTGCCTCACGCCGCCTCTGGTGTCCGGACCGGCGCGGGCTGGACCTGCGCCGTGCCGGTAAAGCGTACCATCATCATCAGGCATCAACGGAGATCTAAAAGGATTCTGTCCGTCCGTGCCTTTTGGCTTCGTGTCCCGAACCGCGCTGTCAGCTTCCGCTACTGCGGCGTCAACAGAAACGCGTGCAGCGTGGTGCCGTTGCGCGTGCCGTAGCCGACAATCTCTCCGGCGTTGTTGATTCCATTCGCCACGTAGAGAGTCCATCCCAAATTCGGCGGTATGAGATTGTTCAGGTCTTTCATCTTCTTGCCGTCGTAGACAAACGCGAGATTGTTGGCCTGGCCGACGACGATCCCAGCGTCGTTGATCCCGAAACCAGTACTGGCTGACGTGGGGACTCCATCAATATCCTTGAGTTTCCCGCCGCTGGTGATGAAGGCGTGCCAGGCATTCGGGGTGGCGGCGCCGCCCGTGATCAGGCCTTTGTTATTTACGGCGTACGCCTGGCTGTACTGTCCGCCCAAGGTTCCGAGCGATTTCATCTTCCCGTTCTTCCAGACGAAAGCGAAGAAACCATTTGGGGCCCACGACGTTCCCACTATGACCCCGGCGTTATTGATCCCGTTCGCGCTGTTCCACCCTACCCCGCCGAGTGTCCCCAGGTCGATCATTTTGCCGTTGCTATAGAGAAACGGATGGACACCACCCCCGTTCGCAAGATATGAGGAACCGACGACTTGCCCGGAATCATTCAGGCCAGCCGCGGCCGCGGAGCCTCCGCCGAGATCGCCAATGTCGACGAGCTTTCCGTCGACGGTCACAAATGCCCGATACGTACCCGCGGTATTGGTGGAATATCCGGCAATCTGAGCCGACTTATTGATGGCGATGCCGATCGCTTTGCCCCCGCCGAGGCTGCCGATGTCGGCCATTTTTCCTTTCGAGTAAAGAATGACCACGCCGCCGCCCTTGGAATCTCCGGCCATGCCGGTAATCTGGCCTCTGACGTTGATCGCCTGGGCTTGACTGAAACTTCCGCCGGGAAGGTCCCCGAGGTCGGTAATTTTATAGGTTTGCGCGGCGCACAGTGAAGTCGTGGCACATAACGCCAGAACCAGAAAGATTCGGTACATCCTGAGAGATGCGTGCATTTTGTTTTTCCTTTCTCGGTCAAAATGTTTTGGGTTCTCCATGATCAACGATTTGCTGGTAAATCGCGCCGACTACGGCTGCTCCGAACTAGGACTCAGGCTAAACACCACGCCCGAACCATAGAAGCCCTTGGGAGCCTTGCCGCCAGATTCGGTCAACCCCCACAATTTTCCATCTTTCGTTGATACGAGGTCGACCGGATAGTTCCCCACCGCAGCTTTCTCGGAGAAGGGTGAAAGAGTTTGGATTATGCTCCCATCTGTCGACGAGATGTTGCGAATCTCGTCGCCTCCTTGGTAGATGGCTAACCAGAAATTGCCATCGCTGCCCAACACCAGCGGGCTTGTCAGCGGGTCGTCCGAAAAACTCGGAAAGGAGGGAAACGCCTGCAGATTGGAGCCATCGAGCTGAGTTTCAAACAGGCCGGGGCCGCCACCGCCCTGCTGAAAGCTTTCATAAATACCATAGAAGTTCCCGTTGGCACCCACGCTCGGCAACAGCACCAGGTCCACCAGCAAGTTCTGTGGGAATTGGAGCTGAATCTCTTGCAACGTATTGGTGGCTTCAATGTAGTGGAAGAGGACGGGACCATTCGGGCCATTCGTGAGCCCGTAGAAGGTGCCATCGGGTGCCGTCACCATGCTGCTGGTATGGTTCTCGGTAACTTGAACTACCTTGTACTTTCCTGTGGCCGCGTTGATTTGGAAGATGGTGCCGCACTCACAATTCCCCTCCCCACCGTAAAACGTCGTGCCGTAGACGTTGCCGTCATTTCCCGCTACCAGGCCTTCGGGATCGTATCCGTCAGAGCAGTTGTTCGAACAGAAAGAGTGAATGACCTGGAATCCGGTTCCATCTTTCTTTAACCGAAACAGTGTGCCCTCGTTCGAAGCCCCGCCGATGGCAGTCTCGCCATAGAGCAGCCCATCCGGACCTTCGGCAATTAAGGAGGGATAGGTTCCGGTGACCAAGGTTTTTTCCTGTTTGAACTTATACAGCGACGTAAAGTGGCCCGAGGGCGTCAGGGAAAATACCAGGCCGCCTCCTGGGGGATAGACTTCGGTGGTTACTCCAGCGACGCCGTAAAAGTTGCCGTCCGACGCCTGGATAATCCAATTGGGAACAGCCCCCTTCGGGCATGGACCTTGGTCCACGCCTTTGCATATGAAGGTGTGCACGGCGAACGGTTTTGGCGCGGCGTACGCCGTGACTGTGAGCAGCATAGTGAGAATGGTTAGAAGCGTTGTTCGATTCATGAAGTCCCTCCCCTGGGCGAAATGTTTATTCCAAGAACGAATTGAATACTTGGGAGCCGAATTACTGGGCAAACCTACCACAGATGTCCATCACGACAAATCACTTGTCTCTCACATCCACCTAACGGGCTAAGGGGATGATGGGTAAATACTTAGCGCCTTTCCATGCGAACGCTGACAAGTAGCTATGGAGGCCTTGACATCCCCGTTACACTTTGAAAGATGATTTACAAAGCGGACGCTGCCATCCGCGATCTGGCCTTCAATAATGTCCCCAGTTGAATCAGGTAAGCCGGAACCCGAGCGCTTGAATCAGAGTCCGTCCGTCGCCGATGGCTCAAAGGTCGCTTCCCGCGTGTGTTTCGGGCCGTACGACGTCGACTTGCATGCGCGCGAGCTTCGAAAAGGAGGCCTCAAGCTTAAGATTCCTCATCAGTCCTTTCAAATTCTAATTATGCTTCTCGAAAGACCGGGCGAGGTTGTCTCTCGCGAGGATTTGAGGCGGAAGTTGTGGCCGGGAGACGTCTTCGTCAATTTTGAAGCGGGCCTCAACAGTGCGGTGCAAAGGCTAAGAAGCGCGCTGCAGGATACCTCTCTTGAACCGCGTTACATCGAAACCCTGCCCAGAGTTGGTTATCGCTTTATCGCCAGCGTTGAATCGATGATTCCAGTCTCCGATGAGATATCGCAGAGCGCTGCAACGTTGGATTCTGCTGACCTGCCATCGGTCGCCAGCGTGCCCGACAACTTCTCGACCGTGTCACCAGTGAAGAGTCGCAACTGGCCATACTGGGTTGCGGCGGTCCTATTGCTGACTCTGTCTGTCGCATATGTTGGGAATCGCTATAGCCGTCGAAGTCAGCATGTCCCAAAAGCACAAGCTCAACCGCCTTTGGTTATTCCCTCCAGTCCCACTCGCCGCTCAGTTGCGGTGATGGGTTTCACGAACGCTTCCGGAAATGCGCGAGACCTATGGCTATCGACCGCCTTCACCGAAATGCTGGCGACGGAACTGGCTGCTGGCGACCACCTCAGAACGGTGCCAGAGGAAGATGTTGGCCGAGCAAAGCTTGAACTCTCGCTAACCAATAAAGATAGCTATGGCAGCAACACATTAAACAAAATTCGCAAGGATATTGGGTGCGATTATGTGGTTACCGGCTCGTACCTCGCGATTGGGCAAGGGGGCAACGGACGGGTTCGGCTCGATGCTCGCGTGCAGAACGCCGTCACCGGGGATACGATTGCGAGCTTTGCCGTCGCCGGCTCCCAGTCCGACCTGTTCGATTTGGCGTCCCGCGCGGGTGAACAACTGCGGGCAAAGCTGGGGGTTGAAACGCTGACCTCGACCGAGGCGGAAGAAGCTAAACTCGCCTTGCCTTCTGACCCAGAGGCAGCACGACTCTATTCCGACGGACTTGCCAAATTGCGGGTGTACGACGATGTGGCCGCCGCGGGTCTGCTAGAAAAGGTCATCCTTCTACAGCCTGAGTATTCGCCGGCATATTCGGCCCTGGCAACCGCATGGTTTGATCTCGGGTTCGACGCAAAGGCCAAAGCTGCAGCTCGAACAGCAATGGACCTAGCTGGTAATCTGCCGCCACAAGCGCGGCTGCAAACCGAGGCGCGTTATCACGAGATGAATGGAGACTGGAAGCAGGCAGTTGAAGTCTATTCCCGACTGCAGCGATCGTACCCAGATAATCTTGACTACGGTTTGAACCTCGCAGCAGCGCAAGACGCGATGGGAAACAGCACTGAAGCAGAAGCGACGCTTGCAGCTTTACGAAAGTCGCCCCTTCCGGAGCGCGATGATCCGAGGATCGATCTTGCGGAATCCAAGATTGCCGCCAACCTCGGAGACTACAAGCGAGAACAAACCTTGGCCAACAGTGCGGCCACGAAAGCAGAAACAACTGGGGCAGGCTTGTTGCTGGCACGTGCAAAGCAGGTTCAAGGATCAGCTTCGTTTTTTCTTGGAAATCTCAGCAGCGCAGTCGAGTCCGACGCAGAAGCCGAGCGCATGTTCGCCGAATCAGGTGATTTGGATAGATCAGCCGTCGCCTCAATGAACATTGGCGGGGTCTTAGCGACCCAAGGCGATATTGTCGGGGCCAAGCACAGCATCGAGCGTGCGCTAAACCTGTTCCGAAAACAGGGTGACCAGCCTCGTCTGGCAGCCGCGCTCACAAACCTCGGATCGATGTATGAGATCGAAGGCGACCTGCCAAGAGCGGAGAATCTTTTCCGCGAATCCGTCACTATCTTTACTAAACTTAACCAGACGAACCCACGGGAGCTCGTGACGAAGAACCTTGCCGACTCCCTCCAACAGCAGGGGAAGTTTGGCGAGGCAAAAGGCTTGCTAGAGCGGCTTGCGGAATCTAGACAAGGCAACAAATCTGTTCTCGGAAGCGCGGCGCAAAGCCTTGGCTCGATTGCAGAAACGCAGGGAGACATGGCCACCGCATTGCGGATGTACCGAGAGGCAGTTGCAGTCCTCAAAGACACGGGCGCCAAGACGGACTATACGGATGCTGAGCGGTCTTTGGGCAGAGCATTCTTGAGGGAAGCAGATTTCGTCAGCGCGAAGCAGGCCCTTTCTGAAGCGCTTTCGATCGATCGTGAAACCGGCGCAAAGACGGACACAGCCCTGGATCAGGTTGCGCTTGCGGAACTTTCATTGGCGCAGGCAGGACCAGTGGATATGGGCGCCCTTCAATCCGTGATCGACCAGTTCAGGCTGCAGAAAATAATCGATGGCGAAATCGAAGCGGAGATCGTCCTTGCGCGCGAGAACATTCGACAGGGCCATACTGCCGAAGCCGCCAACATTCTAGGACAAACCACCATTGTTTCGGCTAAGAGCTACGATCCGACGGTCCAGTTCGATGTCGCGCTGGCCACCGTTCATCTTCAAAGCGCGCAACATCGTTTTAGCGACGCCAGCCGCACCCTCCGGCCGGCACTCCACAGCGCAGTGGCCGTGGGTTGCGTGCGCTGCCAGTTCGAAGCTCGACTGGAACTTGGCGAGATCGAGATCCAATCGGGAAATGCGGAACGAGGACGCGCTGAGTTGCATCTGCTCGCCGACGATGCGGGGCGCATGGGATTTCGCCAGATCGCCGAGCGTGCCGCCAGCGATAGCAAGTAATCCATCCTACTTCACAAACTACGCTGAGATCTTGCCTTGAAACTGCCCTCCGTTTTCCGGGGAGATAAGGCATGCGTTTCATTCCCAATGACGCCGGAATTCACCCTCGCGATTGGACGCGAAAGGCTGGGCCACCCGACGCGATGGAAACGGCGTCGCATGTTGGATGCGAGGCGAGAAAGGCGATTGTTGTTGTGTTATGTAGGAACAAAAATGCCGAGAAGTACTACTACGGGCCCGCCTGCTATCCAAACTCAGATAAGCAACGTCTACGAACGACAGGCATTCACCGATTACGAGCTGGCTTCCGAGTAGAACTTACGGTTCGCGGCGATAGTTCTCTGACAACCGGGCCAGCAGCCAATTACAAATTGGAAGGAGTCTCCCAATGCACCGAATTGAGCGTATGAGTTTTGCAGTGATCGCAATGCTTGCGTTGAGCGTCGCAACATGGAGTGCGTGCAACCAGGCGAACACCACAAGTTCCGCAGCCGCTTCATCCGATGGCGGCAAGATTCCCATCACAACCAAGTCCGAAGAAGCGAGAAAAGAATACCTGCAGGGGCGAGACCTCTCCGAACGACTGCTTGGCCAGGAATCCCTGCAACACTTTGATCAGGCCATCGCACTCGATCCTGACTTCGCGTCGGCCGAGATGGCGCGGGCCAACAATTCCCCCACCCCCAATGAATTTCTCGACCATCAGAAGAAAGCGCTCAGCCTGGCGGACAAAGTTTCGCAGGGCGAGAAACTGATGATCCTTGCGAACGAAGCGGGAAACAACGGCAACGTCGTGAAACAGAAGGAATATCTCGAGCAGTTGGTCGCAGCATATCCGAATGATGAGCGCGCGCACTACACTCTTGGCAACTACTACTTTGGCCAGCAGGAGTCGGCGCCCGCTCTTGAGGAATTCAAGAAAGCGACGCAACTGGCCCCGGATTATTCGCCTCCGTACAACATCCTCGGCTACGCCTACCGACAGCAGGCAGATTACGCCGATGCCGAGCAGGCCTTCAAGAAGTACATCGAACTGATTCCGAACGATCCGAATCCTTACGACTCTTATGCGGAGTTGCTGCTGAAGATGGGTAGGTTTGACGACTCGATCGCCCAATATCACAAAGCGCTTGCGATCGATCCTCATTTTGCAGCCTCGCACTTCGGAATTTCCGCAGACCTGATGTACCAGGGCAAAACGGGAGGCGCGGCAGCCGAATTGCAAAAAATGGCCGATCAAGCCCGCAATGACGGCGAGCTGCGCACGGCATACTTTGGCCTCGTGGTAGTCGCCGCTGACAGCGGAAAGCTGGACAAGGCCCTGCAAGGGATGGACACAGAATATGCGGTTGCCGAAAAGAAAAACGATGTACCGTCAATGGCAGCCGACCTTCAGGCTAAGGGAAATATCGCCGCGGAGATGCAGAAATACGACCTGGCCGCGGAGCAGTTCGAGCGTTCGCTGCAGATGATCCAGGCTTCCGGTCTCTCGCAGGAGATCAAGGACAATGCCACGCTGGTTCATCACTTCAACATGGCCGCTCTTTCGATCGGAAGGAAGGACTATACGGCAGCGAAAGGTCATGCGGAGGAATTTCGACAGGGGGCTGAGGCGTCGAAGAATTCGTTCCGGGTGAAGCAAGCTCATGAATTGGCCGGCAGGATTGCTCTGGCGGAAAAGGATTACGACAAAGCCATTGCAGAACTGGAACAGGCGAATCAGCAAGACCCTCGCAACCTTTATCGCTTGGGCCAGGCGTATGAGGGTAAAGGCGAGAACACGAAAGCGCACGAGTTTTACGCGCACGCTGCCGGGTTCAATTCCCTACCGCAATTGAACTACGCCTTCGTTCGGGTCAAGGCACAAAAGATGGCGGCGGGCAAGAGTGCCTGACGGGCGGCAAGAATTCTAAGTCGAGAGGAGTCGCTCACACGAGATAACCAAAAAACAGTTGTCAGTTCCCTGTACTCGGTTCTCAGTTTGTTCCGCAGTTGCGACCAAAAGCCAATGGCCAGGTTCTGGAAACCTGGCCATTGGGCTTTCAGTTATCACATACATCAATTGCGGCCGGCGCTGGCAGCCATGGCGTAACCGCGTTGCTGCCCCGCATGGTCGCGCAGGGTTTGGAAGTACAGTGCGAACGAGCGTTGCACCAGGAACATCAGCGGCAGAATGAGCAGCGGAATGTACCAGGCAAAAGCATGCGTGGCCAGTTTGGCCAGGCCTGCAACACCCGCGGCCAGAACGAAATAAGGAAACGTGAGTTGCAGGATCTGTTTCCAGGTTCCGATCAGGCGGCCGCTTTCGGTAAGCGCGATAACGGCTGCCACTGGGATGGTATTGACCAGCAAGTAGGCCAGTGCTCCCAGAGCGAGACCGAGTCCAGTATTTGGCGCCGCAGCCTGCAAGGTGAACCATGCAGCCTGGGCGGCCATCAGGGTGACGCCGACGTTAAACATAAGCTTGATCGGCTTCTGCTGCTTGTTCTCCGACCAGAGGCATTGCACTAACGTCGACGCGCCGGTGATCAGAAGCGCCTCAGCCAGGCTGAGTTCGGTCAGAGCCAAAAGGATGAACGGCAGGTTTACCGCCATCGATCCCGTCAGCCGTGGTAGCGAGACTTTCAGCCGGGCTGCGAAGAGCGTAACTAAGAACATCCCGGTGAAGCGTCCGTAGTTCGGGTGTCCCCATGTCAGCGGCACTTGGAGAAGAATTCCGAGGCCGGAGACAACCACGAACCCGACAAACATTTTGGTTTTTGTCGAGAGTTGTGTCATGGCTAGTTCTCTCCGTCCTGGCCATCGCTATAGGCCGCAGTCGCTGTGGAATTACCCCAGACTACGCTGTTACCCCAGACCACGCTAAATCCGCTGTCCACGTTATTACCCCAGACCACGGAGTTCCCCCAAACGATGGAGCTCGCATTGATCACTGAGTTGCCCCAGATGATGGAGTGCCCCCATACCACCGAGTTGCCCCAAACGACTGAGGTTCCCCAAGTCACCGAGGTGGTATCGACGATGGTGACGGTGTTGTTCGCGGAGTTGAAAACCGCGGTGGGAGATAGAGCGACGCCGCTGGAGGCATCGGTATTGCCCAATGCCGCGTCAACGTCGAGGTACCCTGCACCGTAGGTAAAGAGGTCGTACTGGTTGTCGTACTCGTTATTGTAGACGTCGAAAGATTTGCAATATTGGCCAAATCCCTTCCATGCCGTCTTCATGATCCGAGCTTTCACCGTGTCTGGCGTCAGCGCGGGATTGTTTTGCAGCATGAGCGCGACTGCGCCACTCACAACCGGAGTCGCCATGCTGGTGCCGCTCAGCCGGAAATACTCGCTTGGGCAGCTAGTCGTAGCGCAGGTTCCGGTCGGAGCGATCTGAAGCGCCGGAAACTCGACGTCGAGCGTGCTGTTCTTCACGAGCAATGAACCGATGCGGTTGCCGGGAGCAACGACGTCCGGCTTCACAATGTGATCCAGCAACGTCGGACCCTTGGAGCTGTAGCTGGCAATCGCATCGTCATTTCGCGTAGGAGTTCCCATGGTCCTGGTCGCGCCCACCGTGATGACCGCCGGATCGTTGCCCGGCGAACCGATGGTGGCGAAACCGTGGGTGCCTTGCGAATTGTCTCTGCCATCGTTGCCGGCGGCGACGACTACGACGATCCCCGCGGCCCAGGCTTGTTCCACCGCCTGGTCCAGAGGATCAAGCGTGTAGCTTTCAAACACTGGCCGGCCCAGCGAGAGATTGATGATCCGGATGTTGTATTGTGTCTTCAGCGCGATGGCTCGCTGAATGGCAGCGATCACCTGGCTGTCCGTACCGGCGCCGTTTCCATCCAGTACGCGAAGGTTGATGAGGTTCACATTTGGCGCCATGCCAACGATCTGCGAGGCATAGCCGGTGCCGGTAGCGGATGCCGCACCGTTTCCACCGATGATGCCGCTAACGTGAGTGCCGTGGCCGTAGGCATCGACCGTGGAAGTCTGACCTGCGACAAAGTTTTCGCTGTGCACCACACGGCTTCCGGTAGCGGTGTGAAAGTCGGCGTGATCGGCGATGCCGCTATCGATTACCGCAACCCCGATCCCGGTTCCGTCCAGGCCGTACTGCTGCGATGCCACGTCCGCTTCCACTGCCGGAATGAAACTCTCGTAGTCACTCTTGAGACTGACCTTGCGATCCGGTGTGACGTACAGAACGTCAGGATCTTTCTCCAGCTTTGCGAGAGCCGAGACGGGAATCCTAAAGGCCGCGGCGTTGATGCTGTGCAGTCTGGTCTTCAGCACGGCGCCACGTTCTGCCATTCTCTGGTAGTGGATGGCGCCCGGAGTGACTTTGAACTGCACAACAACGTCGACCATAGCGTTGGGTTGACGACGGTCGAAATCCTTGGCAACCTTGCCCGTGTGACGTGCTACGTCCGGAAACAGGTTGCGCAGTGGTGGCGGCGATGACGCAAAGCTCGCCGTGGCGAAGAGCGCCGGAATTGCGAGACGCAAAAGCGCCTTTCCGGTACTCTTCCACTTTTGAGTAGATTGTCTTCGTAGCTTCATTGATTGATTTCCCCAATTGCTGCCAGGTCCTGTCGGGTTGCTGGCCGCCTTAGACTGCTGATTTTGTTCTTCGTCGACACTTGATCACCCCTGCAAGTCGAACCTTCTTCGGTAGACATAAGTGCATGTCGGACGCCAATGTCGAGCTTTCGTAACTACATTGAAATGAATGTCTTAGGCTTGAGTTGGGGGTGGTCAACCGGGGACAGATTGTCCTGTTGGATGGCGATATATTCGTCTAATTATATGAAGCTAAAAGAGATGATGGGCTTGGCCATGGGTATGGGACAAGTTGTCCCTCTAGAACCCTAAGGCGGGTCGCGCCAGCGCTCCGATGATCGCTACAAAGTCCTTGGAGGTGTTGATTTTCCCCAACTTTCAAGGCCAGATTCTCCGGGCATTTGGGGATTGAGGCTCAGGGCTGCAATCGGCGCCTTCTGATTTTCGAACGAGGCTATTTTGCTTTCGCCAACTCCGTTTTCGCTGGCGACATTCCAGAGGTACATGGCGGCGTAGGCTCGCCAGGGACGCCAGGCTTCGGCGCGTCGCTCAAGCTCACGCGCGCTCCCTAGCGCGAGAGCACGCAGAAGACCGAGGTCACCGACCGGGAACGCGTCGGGTTCGCCGAGCGCTCGCATGGCGACGTACTGGGCCGTCCATTTCCCAATGCCGGGAATTTCACACAGCCGAGTCAGGAGATCGGAGTCGACGATCCCGTCAAAGCATATCCGCCCATCACAAACTGCACGGGCGAGAGCGCGAATGGTTTCGGCGCGCGCGCTGGGCAAGCCAATGTTGGTCAGCTTGCCATCGGCAAGCGCTTCAGGCGCGGGAAAAAGATGAGTAAGGCCATTTCCGGCGTACAACGGCTGGCCGAAAGCTGTGGCTATCCGGCCGGCAAGAACAGTTGCGCCCCGGACGGTGATCTGCTGGCCGAGAATGGCTCGCACCGCCAGCTCGAAACCATTCCAGCAACCTGGCACTCGCAGCCCTGGAGCAGACTCGAGCCGGGGAGCCAGCGCGGGGTCATTTTTCAGGCTGCTCACGATCGCCGCCCAATCCGCATTCAGATCAAACATGGCGCGGATGCGCTCAACGATGAAAAAGAGCGAGCGGGGATCGCCAAACTGAACGCGCACGTTGAGTGCGTGATTGGTTTCGTCGTGCGAGACCTCAAAATAGCCTTGGCCACCGTGCACGAAGATGGAGCGACGATAGGTGCCAAGTTCCACGACTTCAACGCCCGGCGTAGCTCGAGCCGACAGAAATTTCAAAACGCCATTCCAGTTGTATGGTGGGCGGAAACGAAGCCGGAACAGATACTGATTCTCAGGTTGGTCCTTGGTCTGGCGTGCCAGACGCCGGACTTGCGTCGGGGTTCGATGATACACATCGCGAATGGCGGCATTGAACCGCCGTACGCAACCGAAGCCCGAAGCCATCGCAATTTGGCTCATCGGCAAACGGGTCTCGTCAATGAGCTTCTTGGCAAACTGCAGGCGGCGGGTACGTGCAACGGCAACGGGAGATGCTCCCAGATGCTGGAGGAAAAGGCGGCGAAGATGGCGCGAGCCAACCCCCAGGCGTCCTGCAAGAACTTCAACCCCACCGTCCTCAAGTCCGCTTTCGCTGATCAAACGTAACGCGCGCGAAACTGTGCTCGGAGTTCCCAGCCAAGCCGGGGTTCCGGGCGAGCACTCCGGTCGGCAACGCAAACAAGGGCGAAAGCCGGCTTCCGCAGCCGCTGCCGCAGTTGGGTAGTAACGGCAGTTCTTCTCCTTCGCCGTAGGCGCGGGGCAGATCGGACGGCAGTAAACCCGGCTGGTCAGCACGCCAATGAAGAACTTGCCGTCGAAGCGAGCATCGCGCGACAGCCGGGCCCGCGAACAAACCTGCAAGTCAAGATTCATAGCTCGTCGTTGATCATAGTCGATCTTCGGGAACAAACTGGACGTTTTCGGACGGCAATTCCTCGACTATCAGATGGAGGAATGGAACGCTTCCACGCCAGGCACGGCGATTCGACAAGAGATTGACAACCAATCGACGATGCTAATGGTCAAAACGTTTGGATGAGCGGAGAAGTCAAACAGAGTGCCCTGACCAACGGTGAGGTTCCGTCGCATCCTTTGTGTACCTACGTGTCCTTTGTGGTTGATGAAGTGAAATGCTGGAACTACAAAGGACATGAAGGTACACAAAGGAATCGGTCATGTCCCCCGAAAGGTGCGGCGTCATCGACAGCCGGGTCCGCGAACGTCTAATCGCGTTCCGTCCTTCGATCTATCCTGACGTTGTATCCGATCCAGGGGGAGAGAACTTCACAATGAAACCGGTTGCCGTGTGGTTGCTGGTGGGTGGTGTTCTTCTCATTGCCCCCTTTACAAGAATTGAAGTCTCGGCCACTCGCCGTGAGTCTTCAGATGAGTCCTCGAGACCTGCCTCTTGCGCCGGACCCGAATATCATGAGTTCGACTTCTGGGTTGGAGATTGGGATGCCTTTGACGTCGACGGCCCCGGCAAGGTGGTCGCACGCAACCGGGTAAATCGCATCCTCGACGGCTGCGTTTTGCTGGAGGACTACCAGGGGACTAACGGATCGAAAGGGCAGAGTTTCACCATCTACGATGCGTCGAGAAGGGTGTGGCACCAGACTTGGGTGACCAATCGCGGCCAACTTCTGACTATCGAAGGAAAAATGCACGATGGTGAAATGGTTCTCAGCGGTGCGGATCTCACTGCAGACGGAAAAGAAAGGCAAGTGCGCGGCGTCTGGAAGTCAGTGAACGGAGCCGTTCGCGAGACCGCGGTAACCTCGACTGACGGCGGCAAGACCTGGGAACCGTGGTTTGACCTCTGGTTTCGTCCTCACAAGCCATGACTTGTTTCGGAGTTAAGGAGAAAAATTTTAAGGAGGAACGGATGAGAGCAATGCTCGCGGTATCCTTAATGCTTATTATGCTTTTCGCGATCGCTGTCGAAAGGGCCAAAGCTTCTCCGGATGATGATCGAAAGATCGTCGCGGACCTCGACACCCAATACCAGACGGCTGTCAAAAACAACGACGCGGCCGTGATGGGTCGCATCCTGGCTGACGACTTCGTCCTGGTAACCGGCTCCGGCAAAACCTACAGCAAAGCCGACCTGATTACAGAAGCGCGCAGTGGGCTGGTGCATTACGAACGCCAGGACGACGTGGATCAGACGGTTCGTGTTTGGGGCGACACTGCGGTCATCACAGCCAAGTTGTGGGAGAAAGGCACGGACAACGGAAAACCGTTCGACCGCGTGGTGTGGTTCAGCGACACCTACGTGCGCACCCCGCAAGGATGGCGATATGTTTTCGGCCAAAGTTCGCTGCCGTTGCCGAAAGCTCCCCAGCAGTAATTCTGGCCAACTATCTACCCCGGCCAGAATGCTCATATTCCGCATTGACTCCGTGCTGCCGGGGGAGTTATATTTCCCGGCAACAGTGGTGGACACTTTGGCCGCTTGGGTGGGGTCACGCGGTGGCTGTAACCTTTAACGTCCGTCTTGCATCTTTAGATTCGTTGGTCCGCTGACGTTCAAATTTGGCTGTTCGGGTAAGCTTTGCCAATTTGCCGGAGGTCGCAACGATGGAACTCTCCCGCCGGACTTTCCTTAAGAGCACAATCGCTGGAGGTGTAGGTCTATCCGCCTTGGGATTTGATCTGACCCCGGTCTATGCCCAAACTGCGAGCCTGAAGATTTCGCGAGCCAGCGAAACCCGCAGCACCTGCCCATATTGCTCGGTCAGTTGCGGGGTCATTATTTATACGCTCGGTGACAAGGCGAAAAATGCGATCCCGCAGGTGGTACATGTTGAAGGCGATCCCGACCATCCCATCAATCGGGGGACTTTGTGCCCAAAGGGATCTTCACTCGAGCAGGACATTTTGAATGATCGCCGCTTGCTGAAGCCGCAAGTGCGGCGACCCGGAGCGACGGATTGGGAGGACATCTCCTGGGAGCAGGCTTACAGCGAAATCGCGCAGCGCGTGAAGAAGACTCGCGACGACACCTTCCTCGAAAAAGACGCCCAGGGCCGCACCGTTAATCGCTGCGAAGGCATGGCCTTCACGGGCGGCTGTACAGACACCAACGAGTTTAATTATCTAGTGGTCAAAAGCATGCGCAGCCTGGGGGTCTGCTACCTGGAAAACCAGGCCCGGGTTTGACACGGCCCAACGGTCTCCAGTTTGGGGCCCACCTTCGGACGCGGCGCAATGACCAATGGCTGGATCGACATCAAGAACGCAGACATGATGTTGATCATGGGCGGGAATCCGGCCGAGAACCATCCGTGCGGTTTCAAGTGGGCGATTGAAGCCAAGATTCACCGCAATGCCAAGACTATCGTGGTCGATCCGCGGCTGACGCGCACGGCGGCCAACGCGGATCTTTATTTGCAGATTCGCGCAGGCGCCGATATTGCTTTTCTTGGAGGCTTGATCAATTACGCCATCGAGAACAACCGCATCGCGCACGATTATCTGGTCAATTACACCAACGCCGCATTCATTATTAAAGACGGGTTCAAGCTGCCGGAAGACGGCTTGTATTCCGGCTTCGATGCGGAGAAAAAAGTTTACGACAAGGCGACCTGGAATTATGAGGAAGGCGGAGATTTAGGCGGGAAGCCAGTTGCGGGCAGTCCGCCAGCGGCTCAGAAAGCCGCAGCAAACAGCACAACGCCGCCTCCGCCGCCGCTATTACCGCCTAAGACGGCTTATGATCTCTCGCTGCAGCATCCGCGTTGCGTGTTCCAGCTTTTGAAAAAACAGTACTCCCGCTACACGCCAGAGATGGTCGAACGCATTACCGGCATCCCGAAAGATCAGTTCTTGAAAGCTGCCGAGTTGTTTACGTCCGTCCGCAAAGACGGCGACATGAAGAAGGTCGCAACGATTATTTACGCGGTGGGCTGGACCCAACACAGCTTCGGAACTCAGATCATCCGTACAGCGGCTATGGTGCAGTTGCTCCTAGGCAACATTGGCCGCGCCGGCGGCGGCGTGAACGCGTTGCGCGGGCACTCCAACATTCAGGGCGCGACTGACATGGCAGGAATATTCGACAACCTGCCCGGTTATTTGAAAGTGCCGAATCCCTCGGATACGGATCTCGCAACCTATCTGAAGCGAATCACGCCTACCGCATCTAAACCTGATCCTTGGGATTCGTTCAACTACTATTCGAACACTCCGAAATTTGCCGTCTCCTTACTAAAGGCGCTGTATGGGTCTGCCGCGACCAAAGAAAACGATTTTGCATTTCACTACCTGCCGAAGATCGACCGCAACTATTCCTGGGTCAATATCTGGAACGACATGTACGAAGGCAAAGTGAAAGGTCTGTTCGCCTTCGGGATGAATGGGGTCATGATTGGCCCCGACTCGCTGAAGAACATCGAGGCGTTAAAGAAAGCGGACTGGCTGGTAGTTTGCGAAATCTACCCCGATGAGACCAGCGAATTCTGGCGCGCTCCGGGCATTACCGCCGACGAGCAGAAGAAGATCAACACCACCGTATACCGCCTTCCGGGCGCGGGCTTTGCTGAAAAAGACGGATCATTCACCAACTCAGCGCGCTGGCTGCAGTGGAAGCAGATTGCGGTTCCGCCGCCGGGTAAGGCACGACTCGATCAGGACATCCTGGCTGCGATCTTCCTCAAGGTTCGTGAGCTTTATCAAAAAGAAGGAGGGAAGTTCCCCGACCCGGTTCTGAATGCGACGTTCGCTTACACCACTCCGTATAGCCCTTCACTGGCGGAGGTTGCGAAGGAGATCAACGGCAAGGCACTCGTGGATCTTACCGATCCAAAGACCAACGTAACCATCAAGGCAGGGCAGCAACTTCCGGGTTTTGCCTGGCTCAAGGACGACGGCACGACCTCGTGCGGCAACTGGATCTACTCCGGCTCGTGGACCGAGGCGGGCGCCATGCTCCAGCGCCGCGGAACGGAGGATCCTTCCGGACTCGGAATTTATCCCAACTGGGCGTGGTCGTGGCCTGCAAATCGACGCGTGCTCTACAACCGGGCGTCATGCAACGCGGATGGCAAGCCTTGGGATGCCTCGCGCCGCCAAGTCTGGTGGGATGAGGCCAAGCAACTGTGGGTGGGCAACGATGTCCCCGACTTCAAACCCGATTCCGCCCCTAAAGAACACATGGGTCCCTTCATTATGAATCCTGAAGGCGTAGGGCGATTGTTCGTTCCCCTGGGCGCGATGGCCGATGGACCGTTTCCCGAATATTACGAACCGATGGAGAGCCCGATCGCGAACCTGCTGCACCCGAACCAATCGAACAATCCGGTAGTGAAAAAGTATAAGACCGACATGGATAAATACGGCACGGTGGATCAAGGATTCAACGTGATCTGCACTACGTATCGCCTGACTGAGCACTATCACTACTGGACCAAGAACAATCCGATGAACGTGCAGCTTGTGCCCGAACCTTTCGTGGAGGTACCGCACGAACTCGCCGAGCGCATGCAACTGCAAGGCGGGGAAAAAGTCAGAGTCACCAGCGCGCGCAGCCACTACATCGCGAAAGCAATGGTCACGCGGCGCATTCGTCCGATGAAGATCGACGGCAAGGAAATGTTTCAGATTGGCATTCCGATTCATTGGGGATTCCGCGGAATCGCCGAGGACGAGGGCAAGACGGCCAGGACGCTGACCAATCAGTTGACCCCGACGGTGATTGATCCGAATGCGTTTACGCCGGAGTTCAAGGGGTTCCTGGTGAAGATCGAGAAAGTTTAGGACGGCATGCGGAACAACCTTTCAACTTTGTCATTCCGACGAGCGACAGCGACGAGGAATCTGCAGTCTGTTTTCGCATGCCAAGAACTACAGATCCCTCGCTTCGCTCGGGATGACAATCCGGATGGGGTGTGGGAAGAGGTTCTGGGAGTGGCACGCACATGAGCGACCGCAAGACGCTTCAGATCAAGCAAATCTCGGGTCACTCCGGCCCCGCGCCCGGTTTCGACGTACAGCGGGACTACGAAGTCTGCAAACTGGTCGACACAACCACTTGCATCGGCTGCAAAGCCTGCGAAGTAGCCTGCGTCGAGTGGAACGACATGCCGTTTGGAGCGACCACCTTCGACAACACCTACCAGACGATGCCCGAGACGCGCTGGAATTTCTGGAATCTGATCAAGTTCAACGAACACCAGAATGAAGATGGCACGATCCAGTGGCTCATGCGCAAAGATCAGTGCATGCACTGCGCCGATCCGGGCTGCCTGCGAGCCTGCCCCGCCGACGGCGCCATCGTTCAATACACAAACGGCATCGTCGACTTTCAGCAGGAAAACTGCATTGGCTGCGAGTTCTGTGTTTCTGGATGTCCCTATGACATTCCCAAATTCAATCCGGCGACGAAGAAGGTCTACAAGTGCACGCTCTGCTCGGACCGAGTGGGTCAAGGCCTGGAACCAGCGTGCATCAAGGCTTGTCCGACTGGCTGCCTGAAGTTCGGCAGTAAAGATGACATGAAATTCATCGCCGAAGAACGATCGAAGCAGCTGCGCGAGAATTTTGGATTCGAGAAAGCAGGCGTATACGATCCGCAGTCGATCGGCGGCACGCACGTCATTTATGTCCTGCACGACGCGACCGACCCCGAACGCTATGGAGGATTGCCGAAGAATCCCGTCATTCCCTGGAGCTACACGGTGTGGAAGTGGCTATTCAAGCCTGTGCTTGGCGCATTCGCCATGTTCGGACTTCTGGGCGTGGCCCTGCACTATGTAGGGGTCGGTCCGCGCCGGCCGCAGCCCGAACCAGAAAAGAAGGAGGGCGCCAATGGCAACCGCGGTTGAACGGTTCGACGAAAAAGCTCGCCGCGCTTTTGAGCGCATCGGCAGAACCGAAGTGTATGTCGGCGAGTTGCTGCGCCATCCGGTGTACACGCGGTTTCTGCACTGGATGGTCGCGCTCTTTTTCTTTTTGGCGTTGTTCTCCGGATTCGGAATCTATCTTCCCTGGCTGTTCCGCTGGTTCACACCTCTTTTCGGCGGCGGACCACTGGCTCGCGAGCTGCATCCCTGGTTCGGCCTGTTCTTTGTTTTCTTCTTTGGGCTGCAGACGTTGAACTGGATCAGACCCATGGCATGGAGCAAAGGCGACACCAACTGGATACGAAACATTAAGAGAGTAGTTTCGGGGGAAGAAGTTCTCGAGTCACTTGACACTGGCTTCTTCAACGCCGGCCAGAAGGCAATGTTCTGGGAGATTGTCGTCGGCTGCATCGTCTACTTGATTACCGGAATCATTCTCTGGGCCGGTGCGCGAACCTACGGACGTTGGCCTGTGGCCATCAGTTATATTCTCCACGATATCTCAGCGATTATCATGCTGGGCGGAATCTTCATCCATATTTATCTGAGCACGATCGGCGAACCGGGAACTTTTCAGGCGATGACTCGCGGTTCGGTGAGCGAGTCATGGGCTTGGACTTTCCATCCGGCATGGTTCAAACAAGTTACCGGTCGCGATCCTCGGCAGGCGTATGAGGCGGCACGGCAAGCCCAAAAGAAATAGCCAAACGCGCGCCCGCGCGATTTTAGCCGTTCAGGCAAGAGCGTCTAAATTAACTACAAATGGTTTCATCTCGATCTTGTCACTGATGTTTCCCTGGTGCGTGCGAATGCTTCAGCCTCGATCACTCCATGAAACGAATCCCTCACAAAAGACACTACTTTATGACAGGAGGAAGGTTGACCATGACAGGAGAAAGGATACCCTCTACCATCAAGACCGGCACGATGATCCAGGCAACGCTGACCTTACAACGGGACCTACTGAGTGGCCTGAAAATATCCGAACTGGATCGCTGGATTGGGAACTCGGACATACGTGAAACTGTGTTGCGGAACATGGTGTTCGGCAGAATTCGTTGGCCAAAGGACCTCGGAAAGCCAGTCTCCGCGGTGCTCAATCAGGCTTTTACCATTCATCACTGGAACACATATTTCTCGGTTGCCCAGGGGCAAGACGGAGTGGTTGTTACCACCAACACAACGGAGCTGCCCGAGCCCTTCAAATTTGACGAGGTGGACGATTCTGATCACTACAGCGTCGGGTTTTTCACTCAGGTGCAGATTCTGTTTATTCAACGGATTCAGCCGACGTTCACCAGCAATGTCGCTTGGCCATTTCATCTGAACCGCTATCGCATGATCGATCCTCTCGACTGGTCCGGCAGCGAAATAAATCAGCTGGTCATCATTCCAGATTTCACCGTCACAACAGCCTTACTGTAGTTCCAGGCTAGTACAAACCGGAAGCAGAGGCTGAGTTTCCCACCACACTTTGAAGGTGAGCGGTCTGGGCGTTGATTCCAGTATCGCCTCGCATGATAATCCCATGATGAAGGTTTCTCCTTGGGGGCAGCGCATCGCGCGAGCTGAGTTCCTGGCGAAACAGCATCCGTCCGTGGCAGAAATTCTTGGGTTCTACGCGAACGTCGCCCGTTTTCAGGAAGACTTCTATCGTCGGCTGGAAGCTGCAGAGGACCGTCCTTCCAAGGTCGCCCTCGCAGAGCAAAGTTTTGCTCTTCCCGAGTCGCCGGAAATCCTGGCCAGTTTCGGGCCCTTTCTTTCGATTGTCGAAAATCAAGGTCCGGCGCGACTTGTGGCGTTAGCGCGAGATCTGCAACAGTCGTCGCCGGAATCAAGGTCGGAGCTTCTGGATGCAAGTTGGAGCACCAGGGAATCCTCCCCTGATGAACCACCGGAAGAATTTCTCGCACGTGCCTTTCTTCAGCCCTATGCAGAATTTGTGCGCTTCCGCCTCGCCATGAAATCGGACGGCCACCTCCATTCGCTCTGCCCGTTTTGCAGTCGCAAGCCGGGACTGGCAGTCCTCCGCCAGCAAGGGGACGGAGCGCGGCGGTCGTTGATGTGTTCATTTTGCCTGGCGGAGTGGGAGTTTCGACGGATTGTTTGTCCCGGCTGCGGCGAAGAGAATAACACGAAGCTGCCGGTGTACACGGCAAGTGATTTCGATTACATCCGCGTGGAGTGCTGCGACCGTTGCCATGCGTATCTCAAAGCTGTGGATCTCACCAAGAACGGCTTGGCCGAGCCGATGGTGGACGAAATGGCCGCGGCGCCGCTCGATCTGTGGGCAGAAGAACATGGTTATTCGAAACTGCAGCGAAATCTGATGGGAATGTGATTCGTGCGCAGGTAGTCGAGTCGTCCGCAGCGCGGCTTTCGTCTCCCCGAAAAATCCATTGCGGTCATCGAAATTCTTGATTGTACTTTCCTACCCTGTCGAGGGTACACCATGTTAGATGACTCGGAGTTTCGCTACCGTCGATCACGATGCCTGCGGTGTGGGGTTCGTGGCGCAACTTGGCAGCACAGGTTCGCGCGAAGTAGTGGAACGGGCGCTCGAAGCGCTGCGCCGGCTCGACCACCGCGGCGGCTTGGACGCCGACGGCCGGAGCGGCGACGGAGCCGGCCTGCTCACGGCCATTCCAGATAAGTTTGTCCGAAGATGCGCGCGGGAAGCCGGAATCGAATTACCCTCAGCGTATGCGTTAGGAATGGTCTTCCTGCCTGGGAGAGAGGAGGACATTGCGCGCGAATTGATCGCTGGCCTGGCCAAAAATCGCGGGCTACAAATGTTGGGATGGCGAACAGTGCCGACCGATCCTTCGATTGTTGGCCCCCGCGCTCTAGCAACTCTTCCAGTCATCCGGCAATGCTTTCTTGCTCCCGTGCAGGAGTCCGTCGATCTGGAATCGAACCTCTTTGGATTGCGCAAGGAAGTGGAATGCAACGCTCCGCACGGAACCTATCTCTGTTCGCTCTCTTCGCGAACCGTGGTCTACAAAGGATTGTTGACGCCACAGCAATTGCCCGTATTCTATTCCGATCTGGCAGATTCGGATTTTGCCAGCCCCTTCGCGATTTTTCATCAGCGCTACTCGACCAACACAAACCCCAGCTGGTCCCTGGCGCAACCGTTCCGTTTCGTAGCACACAACGGCGAGATCAACACCATCAGTTCGAACCGCCGATGGCTTCGAGCTAAGGAAGTCTCTTTGCGCCAGACTCTCGGCCTTCCGGCGACGGTGCGATTGCTTGAGCAGCGCGTGAGCGACTCCGCGACTTTCGACAACGGCCTGGAAATCTTGCTGCGCAGGGGCTACAACCTCGCTGCAGCCATGTGGTGCATGGTTCCCCCGGCGCGGGAAAGCGATCCTAACATCGACTCGGACTTTCAGTCTTTTCTCGAGGGCCATGCGTGTGAGCACGAACCGTGGGATGGTCCTGCCGCGTTGATTTTTACCGACGGTTTCACCGTGGGCGCGAAGCTCGACCGCAACGGCCTGCGGCCACTGCGCTACACGCTGACTGCTGACGGACTGCTCGTCGCCGGTTCGGAAGTGGGGATTGCCGACTTTAAAGACAAGAAGGTGATCGAACGCCAACGATTAGGACCGAGTGAAATGCTGGTGGTCGATCCCGCGAAGACCAAATTTCTTCGTCCAAGTGCGGTGCCAGAGCTGGGCAATTGGCATCCATTTGTTTCCAACGCTGCGACAGTGCGGATCAATCCGTCCGATCAGGTTTCTTGCGTCTCGCCATCCGAATCGAAAAAGTTGTTGGCAGCGCTGGGGTGGAGTGAGGATCAGTTTCGATTGCTCTTTCAACCGCTCGTCCAGAATGGGCAAGAGGCCGTCTGGAGCATGGGGGACGACGCGCCCTCCGCATTTCTCTCGAGCATGCGGCGCCCGCTGTGGGAGCATTGCAAGCAGCGTTTTGCCCAAGTTACGAATCCACCAATCGATCCGTTGCGCGAAGCCCACGTGATGTCGCTGGATATTCATCTGGGCGATGCTTTGCTGCTTTCCTCTCCGCTGCTGGACTCCGGCCAATTGCAGGTGATCGAGGAGAAGCTGCAGCCAGCTGAGCATCTCGATTTCACTTTTCCGGTTGCGGATGGGGTTGAAGGCGCAAAGTGCGTTTTGAATCGTCTGGAGGCATTTGCCATTGCCGCGAACGCTAGCCCTCGGCTTGTTCTGCTGAGTGATCGTGGCGTGAATGCGAACCGTGCAGCATTGCCCGCGTTGCTGGCATTAGCTGCGGTCTGGAAGTCGATGGTGAAGGCGGGAGCGTGGAGAGTGCCCATGATCGTCGAGACCGGCCAGGTCATCGATACACATCATCTCGCTTTGCTGATCGCAGCCGGAGCGAGTGCAGTGATGCCCTATGCCGCTCTGGAACAGGCTGCGAGGCTGCGGCCCGACGGCGTTGCCGCATATCGTCTCGCTGTGGAGAAAGGGTTGCGCAAGGTAATTGCGCGAATGGGCATTTCGACGATTGCCAGCTACCGCAACAGCCAGTTGTTTGAGACGATCGGTCTCGACGAGGACCTTCGGGCCAGCTTTTTTGAAGACGCAGGTGGCGCTGTCGGCGGCAAGGGACTTGACGAACTCCTCGAGGATTCCATTGCGCGCCATGCCGCGGCATTTGGAACTGAAAATTCCGGGCAAACTTCCGAACTCCGAGATCTTGGGCTGTACCGATTCCGCCGCGAGGGGGAGCGCCACGCGACATCGCCGGAATTGGTGCGGAGGATGCATCGCTACGTCAAATCCCCGAGCAGCGAGAACTATCAGGCGTTCGCCGAACTCGCTGGAAAAAGAGAGCCCGCCACGATTCGCGACCTCTTGGAGATCGCGCCTGCCGCCCCAATCTCCGTGCAAGAGGTCGAGTCGGAAGCTTCTATACTCAGTCGTTTTAGCACTCAGGCCATGTCACTAGGCGCAATCTCTCCAGAAACTCATCGCACGTTGGCCATCGCAATGAACCGGCTTGGGGCGCGCAGCAACACCGGCGAAGGTGGCGAGGACCCAGAAGTTTACCAGGGAGAATCTGAGGCCAACAACCGGGTGAAGCAGGTGGCTTCGGCGCGATTTGGCGTGACCACGGAATACCTTGTCCACGCCGATGAGTTAGAAATCAAAATCGCGCAAGGCGCGAAGCCCGGTGAAGGCGGCCAACTCCCCGCGGGCAAAGTGACAGCGTACATCGCCCGCCTGCGGCATGCTGTTCCGAACATGACGTTAATCTCGCCGCCCCCGCATCACGACATCTACAGCATCGAAGACCTGGAGCAACTGATCTATGACCTGCGGGCCGTGAATCCGCATGCACGCATCGGAGTCAAGCTGGTTTCAAGCACCGGAGTGGGGATCGTCGCCGCCGGGGTTGCAAAGGCTGGGGCTGACGTGATCACCATCAGTGGCTACGACGGGGGGACTGGTGCTTCTCCCCTGACATCCATCAAGAACACAGGCCTGCCTTGGGAAATCGGACTCCGCGATGCGCACTGCTCTCTGATGCGAGCGGGCTTGCGTCGCCGGGTTCGCTTGCGCGTGGACGGAGGATTCAAGTTTGGCCGAGATGTGATCCTGGGGGCACTGCTCGGGGCCGACGAATTTGGTTTTGGCACCGCCGCTTTGCTGGCACTTGGCTGTGTGATGGCCCGCCAGTGCCATTTGAATACGTGTCCCGTAGGAATCGCCACGCAAGATGAAAAGTTGAGAATGCGGTTCACCGGCAAACCGGAGATGGTGGAAAGCTACTTCCATGCGGTAGCTGGCGAGGTCCGCGATCTTCTGGCAGCTATGGGAGCCGGCTCCATCGACGCAATCGTTGGCGCCGTCGATCGACTTCGGCCTCGCAGTCAGCGGGCTGGACGCGCTCTGGCAGAACTGCTGGACCCAATCACGGCGCCCCCACGCACAGTTTGCTCACGTGACCCCGCTGCTGGACTTCCGCTTGCCTTGAGCCGGGCATTCGAACAACGGAACATGAATCGCTCCCCTTTTCGTATCACCAACGCGGACCGCACTATCGGAGCTCATCTATCTGGAGATCTTCTGCGCCGGAGATTCAAAGTCATTACACCGATCGACTTCGACTTCGTTGGCACCGCCGGCCAGAGTTTTGGTGCGTTCTTGATTCATGGAATCAATCTGCGGCTCTTCGGCGAAGCGAACGACTATGTAGGCAAGGGTCTGTCCGGCGGCAATATCGCCATTACCGCGGGCGAAGAAGCATCTTTACGCGGAGATGTATTGGCCGGCAACACCCTGCTGTACGGAGCTACAAGCGGAGAACTTTACATCGCCGGCCGCGCAGGAGAAAGATTTGCTGTCCGCAACAGCGGCGCTCTGGCGGTGGTCGAGGGCGTCGGCCAACACGCGTGTGAGTACATGACGGCTGGTGTCGCTATCATTCTCGGACCTGCCGGAATTAATCTCGGGGCGGGAATGACGGGCGGGCTCACCTACCTGCAACACGATTCCATGGGGAGGCGTGTGCACAACAGCGAGTCGGTTCGGGTAGCTCCCCTTGAGTTCCGAGAAGAACTCTGGCTTCGCCGCGTGCTCCACAGACATGAACGTCTCACCGGAAGTCTACGGGCGGCGCAGTTGTTGCGCAGCGAGCAGCCACTGCCGTTCAGTCGCATCGAGCCCCTGTCCTTGCCCTGTTCGATCGAGGAGACCTGGGACGCGATCCTGAAACGTTTCGGAAGGCACAAAACAGTTTTGGGTATCCAACGTGTCGTACCGCTTGATAGCTTGCCGTCGTACCGGAAACAGCGAGCGTTCCAGGGGAATCGATGACCTTTTCGGCCTGAGAGTCTCCGGGTCCCATTTATAATCACGCACAACTATGGATTTCGACCAGCTAGTCACATTTCTGCAAGTCGCGAAGCTGGGCAGTTTCTCGCGCGCGGGAGAAAAGGTTTTCCGTTCACAATCTGCCGTGAGCAGCCAGATTCGGCTGCTCGAGCAGGAATATGGAGACAAGCTTCTCGACCGGTCGGGAAAGTCTGTAAGACTCACACCAGCGGGCAGAGTATTGTTTGCCTATTCAGAGCGGCTCCTGAGATTGCGCGATGAGTCTCTGCTAGCGGTCGCCGACCAAGGGGCCACACCCCGCGGCACGCTCTTAGTTGGCGCCAATGAAGCCACCTGCCTCTACGTGTTGCCGGAAGTTTTCGCCGAATATTGCCGGCTCTATCCCGGAGTGCAAATCAGCATCTACCGCAACTTCAGCTACAAAATCATTGAGAAGCTGGAGAACGGCTCGATTGACGTCGGCATCGTAACCTTGCCGGTCAAGTCCCCAAGCCTGAAGGTACACTCCATTTTTCGCGACCAGTTGATGTTAATGGTCAATCCACAAAACGCTCTGGCCAGGCATAAGCACGTATGCGTCGCGGACATCGTCACCCAACCACTGCTATTACCAAGGACCGGTTACAGCCGCCGGGTTATGGACAAGCTATTCCGGCCTCACCGGGCCGAGTTGCGGGTCAGGATGGAACTCCCCAGCATCGGAATGATCAAGAGTTTTGTCGCCGCCGGACTCGGCGTGTCGCTGATCAGCGCGAGCTTCGCGCGGGATCAGGTGGTAGCGGAACGAGTCAAGTTGATTCCTCTCCAAGGAGTGGAACTGTGGCGTGAACTAGGGCTGGCTTACCGGAGGGATCGGACTCACACGCGGCCCACGACTACGTTCATCACGACGGTCAGACAGCTTTCTGCAACCGCGAAGTAGTTTGCTGAAGGCGATGGAACGCGGACGAGTAAAGATGCGATACGGCGTAGAACCACAAAGATGGTTGACAGCCCCGATGAAAGGTGCGATTGTATTTGGAACGTAAAGTGCCTAACTGACCGTGAATATATGAGAAGTTCCGCCCGCATCTCGTTGTCGTCGATCCTGGTCCCTCGGTTCCGGGCGGAGCTGTTTCGCGTACTGATTCTGCTGGTGCTTTTTATTATTACGGGTGTAGCTGTAACACCCGGAGCCAGCGGATGATGTAGCCCAGAAAGATTCAAACCAGAGGCCATCATCCAGACAAGATGATGGCCTTAAGTTTTTTATGGGTGTTTTGACCGGCAGAGAAATTGGAGCGGAGATGAACGAATCGAAACTCAAAAGCGCTGCTCTGACTCAGGGTCCCAGTCGCGCGCCTGCCCGCGCCATGTTGAAAGCCGTGGGGTTCACGGACGAAGACCTGCGACGGCCCTTGATCGGTGTGGCCAACACCTGGATTGAAATCGGCCCGTGCAACCATCACCTGCGGGAGCTCGCGGCCTCGGTCAAGCAAGGCATACGTTCCGCTGGCGGCACGCCGATGGAATTCAATACGGTTTCCATCTCCGACGGAATCACGATGGGCACCGAAGGCATGCGTACGTCCCTGGTCAGCCGCGAAGTAATTGCTGATTCGATTGAGTTGGTCGCCCGCGGCAATCAGTTTGACGGCATCGTCGCGCTCGCGGGATGCGACAAAACCATTCCCGGAGCAATCATGGCTCTGGCGCGGCTGGATCTTCCCGGACTCGTGCTCTATGGCGGATCGATTGCCCCTGGCAGTTATCACGGGAAGGACGTCACTATTCAAGACGTGTTCGAAGCCGTGGGAGCGCACGCGCAGAAGCGGGTCAGCGACGCGGATCTGCTGGCACTGGAAAACAGCGCGTGCCCCGGAGCGGGT
>Ga0210390_10000164_pt1 | contig 70838 bp, 71 predicted proteins | sample IncBWH11OmetaG_FD_161050 | JGI IMG/M metagenome (GOLD analysis project Ga0210390, IMG submission 161050) | Forest soil microbial communities from Barre Woods Harvard Forest LTER site, Petersham, Massachusetts, United States - Inc-BW-H-11-O ...
GGCCCGGCCAAGACGTCAGCGGCGTGGGCGGCGACATTCAGCAGGACGAGGTCGGCCATTCGCAGTACGTCGTATCCTCTCGCAAGGGTGCGCGTATCGTCTTCCGCAGCGCACTCCCATTCCATGGCGTTAAGTAAAGCCGCCACGCTGCTTGAACGGTCACGCCGCAAGCTCAGAATTTCGGTGGTGATGCTCATGATGCCCCCAATGCAGGAGTGTTTTGTTCCTTTTGGGGCAGAACGACCAATGGAACTTTCGTACTATGCTGGCGGTACTACGCTGTGAGTTTCTGAGGGAAAGAGCGGGATCGGCCACCCCCCACAGTTTAAGCCTCGGTACCCTTGAGTCGGTCTTCTACGTACTTGATACCATCCGCCGTAGCCGGATAGAGCTTCTTCGCCTGTTTTGATTTCCAGATTTCTTGGTCTGCAGCATGCTGGCGGGCTCCGCTTCCATATTCGCTGAGAAGGAGTCAGTGATGTTCGTGACGCCGTAGCCATGTTGCTTCAATTCCTTGTTGACTTGCAGCCCGGTCACGTTCGGTTCTCTGGAGGCGAGGTTGCGCGGTGTGCAGTGGATGTGATAGAGCGAGGCGTGGACGGTGGCCGCATCTTTTGGATGCTGCCAAGGAGAACGTAGATGCGAGAGCCTAAAGAAGTCGGAAACGAGATTGGTCGGAGGCAGTTTATTGGGACGGCGGCGGCGGTGGGAGGGGTGATGTTTATTCCGGCCGCGTTGGTGCGGGGGACGGCGGCGAATTCGGAGGTGCGTGTGGGGTTGCTGGGTTGTGGCGGGCGGGGGACGGAAGACGCCACCAATCTGTTTGAGACAGGCGGGGCGCGCGTTGTGGCTTTGGCGGATATGTTTCAGGACCAGTTGGATGTGGCACGGAGTTCGTTCGACAAGATGCAGGCCTCGAAAGGTTATGCCGGGATTGATGCTTCGCAGCTTTTTGTTGGCCCTAAAGCTTACGAGGCGATTGCCCATTCTAAGGAGGTCGACGCGATTGTGATTGCTACGCCGCCTTACTACCACCCACAACATTTAGAGGCGGTAGTCGCGGCGGGGAAGCATGTTTATTGTGAGAAGCCAGTAGCGGTGGATGTGCCGGGGGCGAGGAGGGTAGTGGAGATTGGGAAGCGGGCGGAAGGGAAGTTGAGCTTGGATGTGGGATTTCAGATTCGGGATTGTCCGCCGTTTGTGGAGTTGGTGAAACGGATTCATGGAGGGGCGCTGGGGAATATTGTTTGCGGGGAGGCGCATTATTTGTCGGGGTATCTGGACCGGCCGAAGTGGGAGAAGGCTTCTCCTACGGAGCGGCGGCTGCGGAACTGGGTGTATGACCGCGTGCTATCGGGGGACATTATTGTGGAGCAGAACATCCACGTGATTGATATTTGCAATTGGATTTTGAAGGCGCATCCGGTGAAGTGCGCGGGGACGGGAGGGCGGTCGGGACGGCCGGTGGATGGGGACGTGTTCGGGAATTACAACGTGGTGTTTACTTATCCGGATGGCGTGGATGTGACGTTCAGCTCGACGCAATTTGCGAAGGGGTGGTGGGACGTTACGGAGAGGTTTTTTGGGACGAAGGGGACTTCGCAGTCGCCGTACTCGGGGCCCTTGGGGATTTGGGGGGATGAGGCTTGGCAGACGCCACAGATTCCGGCGAAGGATGACCAGGGGTTCTCGGCTACGGGGAAATTTACCTCGAATCTGGAGTTTGCGGATGCGGAGAAGAAGAAGGCGTTCGTGGAGAGTATTACTTCGGGGAAATTTCATAATCAGGCGGAGAAGGGGGTGGAGTCCGCGGTGTCGTGCATGATGGCGCGCACGGCGGCTTATACGGGGAAGGAAGTGACTTGGGAGGAGCTGTGGAAATCGACCGAAGTTTGGGAGTCGAAGATCAATTTGGAAAAATTGACGTAAAGATGCAATGAGATGAAGAAGTAAAGAAAAGGAATTTACACAGAGGGCGCAGAAGACACAGAGGGCACGGAGAAGAGGGAACGCGATGCGGACAACGCGGCGGGAGTTTGTGACGGCGGGGATTGCGGCGGCTTGTGGCTTGGGGATGGGTGGCCGGATGCTGGCAGGCGGGCTGAAGGTCGCGGATAGCGGGCCGCTGCGCGTTAAGAAGGGGCTTGTGATGGACATGCTGTCGACCAAGCTGAGTTATACGGAGCGGTTTAGGCTGGCGCGGGAGGTGGGATTTGAGGTGGTGCAGGCGCCGACGACCGCAGACATGCACGAAGCGGAGGAGATGAAGAAGGCGGCGGATGGGGCGGGGATTCGGATCGACTCGGTGATGAACATGGACCACTGGAAATACCCGCTGTCGTCTGGCGACAGCGCGGTGGTGGCGAAGAGCATGGAGGGGATGAGGACATCGCTGCGGAATGCGAAGGTGTGGGGATCGGACGCTGTCTTGCTGGTTCCGGCGGTGGTAAATGCGGAGACTTCTTACCGCGAGGCGTGGACGCGATCACAGAAGCAGATTCGCGAGTTGATACCGATGGCGGCGGAGTTGAAGGTCGTGATCGCTTTGGAGGAGGTTTGGAACAAGTTTCTGCTGAGTCCTTTGGAGATGGCGAAATATGTTGGCGAGTTTGAGAGTCCGTGGATCAAGGCGTGGTTTGATGTGGGGAACGTGGTGCTTTATGGGTATCCACAGGATTGGATTCGGACGCTCGGAAAGAGCATATACAAGGTGCATCTGAAGGACTTTAAGCGCAAGGAGAGCGGGTACGCTTGGGTGAATCTGGGCGAGGGGGACGTGGATTGGGCAGCGGTTCGGCAGGCGTTTGGGGAGATTGGGTATTCGGGAAGCGTGATAGCGGAATTGGATGGTGGGGATGAGGCGTATTTGCGAGATGTGAGTAAGAGGATAGATCGATTGTTGGTGGGAGTGGGATAGCGCGGAGGAAGAGAGAAAGAGGCGCAGCGGGGATTTGGCGCGCGGCTGGGTAGAAGGCGAGGAATTAGCTTGCGGCGGTGGCGGACACGCCGAGTTCCTTGAGCTTGGCGCGAGCCGCGCGTTCTTCTTCCGTGCCAGGGTAGCGGCGGATGACTTCGCGCAGTTCACGGATGCCGGCAGTTTTCTGGCCGAGTTCAATCAGCGCCATACCTTTTTTTAGGCGGGCGGGTTCGAGCTTGAAGCCTTTCGGGTAAAGAGTGAGCACCTTGTCGTATTCGGCGACAGCGTCCTGATACTGCTTTTGGTGGTAGGCGATTTCGCCGAGATAGAATTGGGCGTTGCAGGCGAGGTCGGTGGTGCCGTAATACTTCAAGTAGTCGAGAAATTCCTGGCGAGCGAGATCATACTTGCCGCTCGTGATGTCGCGCAGGCCGTTGGAATAGAGCATGTCGGCGGAGGGAGCGGGGGAGGCGGAAGCCGCAGGGGAAACGGCATTGCTCGCGGCGGGGGGAGCGGAAGTGGCGTCATTCGACGGTTTTGGGCTTGTGCCGGGAGCAGTACTGGCCGGGGCTGACCCGGAAACCTTAGCGTCAATGCCTTGAACGGCGCTTTGCAGGTCGACGAGCTGCTGATTGAGTTTGCCGAGGCGCGATTTGATTTCTTCCAAATTGTCAGAGAGCCCCTGGACTTGTGTCGACATGGTGTCAAGGCGGGCGCCAGAGTTGGCTTGCACGTCCTGCACGGACTTCTGGACGGAACCCATGGTGGCGTTGAGCTTGCCGACGTTGTCGCTGGCTTGCTCGACGAGAGTTTTGAGGACAGTGTGGTCTTGGGTGATCTGCGTGGTCATGTCCTTCTGACCTTGCAGCAGCGTGGTGACGTCGCGCTGCAGGTCGATGATTTCGCGGGCGACAGCCTCCGCCGGGCGCGGCCCGATAAGGCTGCCGCCGAGCGCGCCTGCAAAAACAGCGGCCGCAAAAATGACGATGGTGCGGATTTTCATGAAAAGAACCTCCTCAGATGCGTCTGCTTCTCAGATCAGACAAATATTCAGGCCAGGGAAGAGCGCGCTGACTGGTAGTCGCTGAGCGGCCGGGATGTCTGTAACCCGGCGGCTCATTATTCACTTTAACGGCAGAGCCGCGCGCGAGCAAGAGATTGCTCGGACACGCGGCTCTGTCGGTCATCGAACAGTTACGAGGTTGTAGGAAGTGCTACGGCACACGGACGAAGTGGCCGACGCGGTTCTTCTGCCAGCATTCCTCGGTGCTCTCCGTGCAGAGAGGCCTCTCCTTGCCCAGGCTCGTCGTATTGATGCGGTCGGCGGAGATGCCGAGGGAGACGAGATAGCTCTTGACGGCGGTGGCGCGGCGATCGCCGAGTACGAGGTTGTATTCGGTGGAACCACGCTCGTCGCAGCGGCCTTCGACGGTCACTTTGACTTCCGGATGACTGCGCAGGAATTCGGCGGTCTTGCCGAGAGCGTCGCGGGCATCGGCGCGGATGTCGGCTTTGTTGAAGTCAAAGTAGGCGTCGCGAACTTCCCTCAGGAAGAGCTCGTCGATCGTGGGCCCAGTTGGTGGCGGAGGCGGCGGAGGCGGCGGAGCTGCCACGGTGACGCGGACGCTCGAGTCAGCCGAGCCGCCGGGACCGCTGGCGGTAATCGTGTAAGTTGTGGAGTCCGACGGCGTAACTTTGGTCGAACCTTGAGCCGTGACGGCGCCCACTCCTGGAGAAATGGTGAGCTGCGTGGCATCGGTAGAAGTCCAGCTCAGCGTCGTGGAATCGCCGGTGTTGATGGAAGTTGGGCTGGCCTGCAGCGAGACGGTCGGGCGAGCGGCTGGAGGCGGTGGAGGTGGCGGTGTAGGCTGCGCAGCTGGCGGTTTTTTGTTGCAACCCGCAACAAAAGCGACAGCGAGCATGGCAGTGAGAATGGCCGCGCGGTACAGAGAGCTAGAAACCCGATTCATTCGAATCCTCCTCAGCGTAAGAATCCCTTGTTTGCCCACCAACCGCCATCATCCTATCACTAGTGGGCTGGGTTAAGGAAATACATCGTAGCACGATATATTACCTCTCGTACACAAACAAATACGGCTGCGAGCCGCCGACGGCAACACAAAAAACATATTTCGGGAAATAACGCAACCAAAAGTTCAGATGCGCGGCGCGAGAGGAAAGTTTCGAGTAATTTTTGCCAGCCCGATTACGCCGCGGCGGTTTATTTAGGCGACCAGTTGGGCGACTCGTTGTGGCCATCCATGGTGAGTTGGTGAGGCTGCGAGCCGTCGGCCAGCATAGACCAGATTTGGCGCGGGCCGGTGCGGGTGGATTCGAAGACGATGTGGCGGCCGTCGGGAGCCCAGCTGGGGCGCTCGTTGCGGGTTCCGGAGTCTGGCGTGAGGTTGATGATGTGCTGTGAAGTGGGGTCCATGACGTAGATATCGTAGTTGCCGTCGGGACGTCGCCAACTGAAGGCCAAGAGCTGGCCGTTCGGAGACCAGGCAGGATCGATGAGATAGCCCTTGTCCGGAAGATCGAGGAGGTTCACGTTGGTGCCGTCGGCGTTCATCATATAAAGCTTGGGGATGCCGCCGCGGTCGCTAACGAACACAACGGATTGGCCGGTCTTGGGGTTCCAGGCGGGCGAAGTGCTGCCCCCAGTGGCAAACGTGAGTCGCTTGGGTTTGCTGCCGTTAATGTCGGTAACGAAAAGCTCCGGGTTGCCCAGCATGGAGGAGGAGAACATGATTTGCGTTCCGTCGGGTGACCAGGCGGGGGCGCTGTTCGTGCCGCGAAAGCGGGGGAAGGAGATGACTTTGCCGGCGTCCATCGAATACATGCAGATTTGGGCGTTAACGACGCCATTGTAGGGTTGGTAGCAGGTGAAAGCGATGCGGGAGGCGTCGGGGGACCAGCGGGGCATCAGCGAGATGGTGCGGAGGCTCGTGAGGGGATGCTGGTTGGCGCCGTCGTAATCCATCAGCCAGACTTCCTTGGCTCCACTGCGGGAACTGATGAAGGCAATTTGAGTGGAGGCGATTCCGGGGAGGCCGCCGGAGAGTTTGAAGATGATTTCGTCGGCGAATTGGTGGGCGAATTTGCGGACTTGGGCGTCCGTGGGCGTGCCGCGATAGATCTTGCCGACCACGGACTCGGTGGAAGGAGTGGTGACGTCGTAGAGCCAGGCTTGGATGGCGACCTCGGAAGTGGTTTCCGTAAGGTTACCAAAGGCGACGTAGTGGGCATTGACCTGGGGATCGGTCCAGGCGGTCCTCTGGAGTTCGCCGGGTTGCGTAGGGGCTTGCGAGGGATTGAAACTCGGACTGACGAGATCGAGGATGCCGCTGAAGGCGAGGTCGTCGCGGACGATTTGGGTGAATTGCTGCGAATGGACTTTGGCGTTGTCAGCGCGGGGGCCGAAGTCCGCCACCGCAAGACGGATTCTTTCTACACCGAGGCCCGTGCCGGTGCGGAACCAGGCTTCACCACCTTGTTGAGCGCTTGCGGGAAAGGACGAAAAGCCGAAAAGCGCTGCGAGAGCCAACCAATAGAAAAGTTTGGACTTCACTAACACCTTCACCTCCGGATTTCTTGCCGCACAGAATGCCAATGAAGCGGCGGCTTTAGTGAGTTAAAGACAGATCAAAATCGAAAGTAACGTCAACACCGCCCCCACTATAGTCGTTCGGGAGCGGCCCAAAGTGGATACCGTCCAGCGCGCGGCGCGCGGAATTGTCCATGGAGAGATTGCCGCTGGATTGTGCCATTTGTACGTTTGAGATGCTTCCGTCGCGATTGATGCGAAAGTTCATTACGCAGTGGGCCTGACGAGCAGCGCGGACTGCGGGATCAATGGTGGTCTGAAGCCAATTTTGCCCGACGCTGCGGCGCACGGCTTCGATGTACCAGCCATAGCGCGAGGCGAAATCCCCGCCGCCCTGGCCTTTCACGGAAACGGGGCCGGAACCACCCCCGGGAGTAGGGGCCGTCCCGGTGGGAAGATCGGGATTGCCACCGGTGCCGTTCCTCACCGCGTTTTCTGGAGGGGGTACTTTGGGTTCGTCGATCTTTGAGGGATGCGTTATGGGTTTCGGCTTGTCTTTCTTGAAGGGCGCAATTTTTTCGGCTGGTGTCGGAGGCTCCGGTTCCGGTTCCGGCTTCGGCTTGGGTTCTTCTTTCCACAAGCCTTTTGTGGGATCGACGGTATTGCTATCGGTGATGATCGGCTGTGGCGGCATGGGGATTCCAGAGGCTGGGCCGACGAGTTTTACGTTGATGCTGCCGCTGGTCCCGCCGACATCGCCCCACTCCGGCCCTGTAAGGTGGAAATAGATCGAGACGGCGATCCAAAGCATAAGGAAAACGTGAAGAATCAGAGAATAGATCAGAAATTTTCGAAGGCCGAGATCGTCGGCCGATGCGGGAGGTAATGGGATGAGCGAGTTGGCAGCGGTGGTGCTCATGTTCAGCGAGTACGGGCGCGTTCCGAGAGTGGCTCCGTAACAATACTAATATTACTTACGCCGGATTGGCGCAAAGCGTCTATGACCTTGGCGAAGGTGCCGAAGGGAATGGTTTCGTCGGCGCGAAGAAAAACGGAGTCCTGCGGCTTTTTGAGTTGCGCCTTAACTTTCGTGCCGAGCTGGTTGATATTCACGGGAACGTCAGCGAGATAGATGAGCTGGTTCTTGTCGATGGTGATGACGAGGCGGGGTTCGTTGATCTCTTTTACGGTCTTAGTCTTGGGGACGTCGACTTCGATGCCGGACTGGAGAATCGGGGCGGTGATCATGAAAATAATGAGCAGAACAAGAACAACGTCGATGAACGGGACCATGTTGATCTCGGAGAGCGTGCTCTGCGTTTGTTTGGAGAGTTGCGGCATAGTGTTCATTGGCCGCCGTGGGCTGGCGGCCGCAATAGCCTACGTAAAAGTCTTTTCGATCTGAGCTCCGACTTCCAGTGCAAAAGTGTCGAGGCGCTGCGCCAGATCGCGGATACTTTGCAAAAAGTGATTGTAGAAGATAACTGCCGGTATGGCGACGAAGAGGCCTGCAGCGGTGGTGATAAGCGCTTCGGCGATCCCGGGTGCGACGGCTCGAAGGCTCGCGGCGCCGGCGTTTCCGAGGCCGGAGAAGGCGTCAATGATGCCCCAAACGGTGCCGAAAAGACCGATAAACGGCGTTACGGAGCCTGTGGTGGCCAGCCAGGACATGCCTTTTTCCACGCGGCGGACTTCTTCGGCGGCAGCGAGTTGCATGCTGACGGTAACGGCTTGGAGGCTCTTCAATTTTCCAGTGGGTTGCGGATTTCCAGTGCCGACTTGGCTTAACAGTTCGCGATAGCCTGCGGCATAGACCGATGCGAACGGCGAGCCTGCGGAAGCGAGTGCTTGCGGATTGGCTACGCCCTTTGTGGCGCGAAAGATGCGAAGGAATTGGTCGCTTTGACGGCGGACCCGGCCGAAGAGGCCGAGCTTCTGAAAGATCATGGCCCAGGAAACGATGGAAAAAATTCCGAGCAAGAGCAAAATGCCGCGGGCGACCCAGCCCGTTTGTCCAAGAATGTTACCAAGATCGGCGATAAGAACCGTTGCGAACAGAAGAATGATGCAACCCCTCAGTGAAAATTAAATTTTCCCGTCTTCAGAAACGTAGCACACGCCTACAGGGTGGTCAAACAAATGAGATGCAGAAGGTAAAAGGGGTGCTGCCTCTTTGGATACAAACAAAACGCTGCTTGGGGCCAGACGGATTCCCAATGACGTCATGCGAGCGGCAGTTTCGAGGCGAACAGGTGTGTTAAACTGCGAATTAGGCATGGGCAAAACGTTTGACATCGGGCTCGAGAGACTTACGGACCGCTCTGAGATTTCCATCGGCAGGGCCATAACCACAAAAAATGAGGGCAGCGCTCTTCCGGCGAACGCGAGTCCCGAGGCACTAGAACTTGGTGTGTTGCGCGGCACGTTTTTTCTCGAAACGTTTGGCTGCCAGATGAACGACCACGATTCGGAGAAAGTGGCAGGAGTTTTGCTGTCGCGTGGATACCAGCAGGTGGAATCGCCGGAATCGGCTTCGCTGATTCTGTACAACACCTGCAGCATCCGGGAGAAGGCAGCGCAGAAAGTTTTCTCGCGGCTCGGGGAGTTTGGCCTAAAGCAGAAAGACGGCCGGATTATCGGCGTGCTGGGATGCGTGGCGCAGCAAGAAGGCGAAGAGATTTTTAGGCGCGCGCCGTGGGTGAGTCTGGTGTGCGGCTCGGCGAGCTACAGCAAACTGCCTGAGTTGCTGGCGCAAGTGGAGGCAGGGAATCCGCGCGTCACTGGGCTCGATACGGACACCGACGAGACGTTTGAGACGCCCGTGACGCGACGCGACAACCCCTGGCGCGCGTATCTGACGATTATCGAGGGTTGCGACAAGGCTTGCTCGTATTGCGTCGTTCCTTACACGCGAGGACCGGAGCGGAGCCGCGCTAGCGATTCTGTTTTGCGGGAAGTGAAGCAGCTTGCCGAGCTGGGTTACTCGGAAGTGCAGCTTCTGGGGCAAACGGTGAATTCCTACGCTGACCCCACGCCGCGCAAGATGAGATTCTCCGAATTGTTGCTGGCTGTTGCGGACGAGGCTCGGATCAAGCGCGTGCGCTTCACGACGTCTCATCCACGCGATTTCTCACAGGACATTGTGGATGCCATTGATGCGCAGCCGAAGCTATGCAATCACGTGCACCTCCCAGTGCAATCGGGTTCGACGCGTGTTCTGCAGGCAATGCAGAGAACCTACACTCGCGAAGAGTATTTGGAGAGAATAGCGATGATTCGCGGAGCGAAGCGAACCATCAGCATTACGACGGACATTATTGTGGGGTTTCCTGGGGAGACGGAAGCGGACCTCGGGGAGACACTGAGTTTGCTCGATCTGGTGAAGTACGACGCAATGTTCTCGTTCAAATACTCGCCGCGACCGCACACGCCTTCGCTGAAGATGAGCGACGCGATTCCCGAGGAGGAGAAGAGCCGGCGGCTGGCAGTTTTGCAGGAAAAGCAGCGCGAAATACAGGCGGTACGGCACGCGGCAATGGTAGGCGAGAGGTTTGAGTTGCTCGTCAGCGGAAAATCGCGGCGCGAGAATCAGTGGTCGGGACATACTTCCTGCCATCGAGTTATAAATTTCTCTTCCCAAGAGCAGTCGCTTCTGGGACAGTACCTGCAGGTTCGGGTGACGGGAGCGACTCCGAATGGTTTGTTGGGGGAGCAGGCTCTCTAGAGCGGCGATTCGCGGCGGCGGCGATGGTTCGGCGGGGACGACATTTTAGCGGCACAGACCGAAGTCTGTGCTACCGGGAGGTCACATGGAAGTGGAGATGAAAATCCGCGGCCTGATGATGGATCCCGTGACAAACATGCCCATTGTTGTGTTGAAGGATGTGCAGGGACAAGCGATTCTGCCCATTTGGGTCGGCGTGTATGAGGCCAACGCGATAGCACTGGAGATTGAGAAGGTGCAGACGCCGCGGCCGATGACGCACGACCTGCTGAAGAATGTTCTGCTCGGGCTGGATGTGCAGGTTCACAAGATTGTGGTGAACGATCTGAAAGACGACACATTTTACGCGCTGATTTGGGTCGAGCGTGACGGCCAGATGATGACCATCGATTCCCGGCCGAGCGACGCGCTGGCCCTGGCGCTTCGCGTGGATTGCCCGATTTTTGTAGATGAAGAAGTGCTGAAAAATTCAAAAGTTTCGAGCGCGATTACGGAACGCAGTACTAACGAACAACTGCGCAACTGGCTGGAAGGTCTGTCAGACGACGACCTCGGCCGCTACAAGATGTAAATCTTCTCGCTTTTCTTTCATCGCGAAATTCTCGTTGGGCGTTTGCTGTCTAGGCTGGCGCACACCTGCGACTTCATTCTTTCGAAGCGGAAAGTATCAAATGGCGGACCCTTTGGCGCCAAACCAATAGCAAGACAATCCCAATGAGAATTAGCGCGAGGCTAAGCCCGGCCCAAAGACCGAAAGCTCCCCATCCCCATCGAAAACAGAGCCATGCGCCGAGAGGCAGGCCGATGATCCAATAAGCGGTGAAGTGACAGAGCATCGGCGTACGCGTGTCTCCCAAGCCGCGCAGGGCTCCGGTGGCCACCGTTTGAATGCCGTCAAACAACTGAAATGCGGCACCGGCTGCGAGCAGAGAGATCGTGCTTTTGATGATGGCTTCATCGGGGGTGTAGGCGCGAGCAATCCAGCGTGGAACGGCGAGCAGAACGACGCTCATGCAGGTCATGAAAGCGGCGCCAAGAAAAATGGCTGTGCCGCCGGCGTCTCCGGCGCCTATCGCATCTTTGCGTCCGATGGCCTGGCCAACACGCACCGCCGCCGCTGAGGAAACGCCGAGCGGAACCATGTAGGTGAAGGAGACGGTGTTCAGCGCGATTTGGTGGCTGGCGAGTGAAACGGCTCCGAGACGGCCGATCAGGGCGGTGACGACAGCGAAAACACCGATCGCGAGAGTGATCTGCATGGCTGTCGGGAAGCCGAGAGCGAGGAGACGGCGGATGCGCGGTAGGTCAGGCTCGACGGGCGTGTGAAGCAAGCGCGTTCGGTGACGCCGGTCGTACCAGAGAAGATAGCCCACCAGGACAGCGGAAAGGTAAATTCGGGACAAAGCAGTGGACCAACCGGAGCCTACCGCGCCCATCGCCGGAGCCCCAAGCTTGCCGTAAATGAGGATTAGATTGCCGCCCGCGTTGATGATGTTTGACGTGATCTGGGCGAAGGCGATGGGCCGCACCAGGTTCATGGCTTGCATTGAGCGGCGGACGGCGAAATAGAGCAGAAGAGGCGGCGTTCCCCAAGCCAGCGCTTTCGAAAAGGGAACCGCCAGGGTGATTACGTCGGGGGCGATGCGCATGGCGCGAAGCATAGGCGCGAAAAACCAGACGGGAGCCATCAAAACGGGGGCAAGTGCCAAGCTGAGATAGATGCCATGCAGAAGCGAGCGATGACAGTCTTCGCGCTGACCGGAGCCGAATGCTTGAGACACCAGGGTGTCCAACCCAATCAGCAAGCCCCCTCCAAACATGGCGAGGACGTTGACGAGAATTCCGCCAAGACTCACGGCAGCGATGGCCGCTGCGCTGTTCGGAAGACGGCCAACCATCATCGTGTCTACGATGGCCATAGTCATCCATCCGAGTTCAGCGAGAACCAGCGGCAGAGCCAGCCGCAGAGTGGGGCCAAGTTCGGCGCGGAATGTCTTGTAGCGAATCATCGACGGAAGAGGAATGGAAAGAGTTTAAGCGGGGCCTCGGAAAGGCGCAAACGAGCAGTAACTTTGAGGACGTTCTAGACCCGAAGTCCCATTGACCCGTTAGGTTAGGAACCGTAGCTTGAGTACCGTGCGGATTGCGCCCGCTTTTTGACAGGGTCGTCCTTCGAACTTCGCATTGAGCAAGCAATTGGCAAAGAAAAAACGTAGATCTCGGTCTGGCTAGTTCAGGAGACAACCGTGGCCCTAGGGAACGTATCCAGGTTTGACGAACGAATGCAGAATGCCAGGGCAGGAATTCGCGTCAATTCGCGATTGCCGGTGGCTGTGGAATGGGCGGAGTCTGGTCAAGTGAGGCGTGCAGAGGGCTACACGGTGGACACCAGTACGAAAGGCTGCCTCGCTGTGGTTCCGCAAAATTTTCCAGTAGGGCAGAAACTGCTTCTCGTGAATCTGCTCAACAAAAATGCGTGTGAAGCGGTGTTGATTTGGCGGGGACACGAGAACCGCACGGGCTGGGAACTAGGGCTTGAGCTCCAGGACGCTTCGATGGATTTCTGGGGCGTAGATTTCTAGCTCGACAGGATCTCCTCGGAAGATTCGCTACGCGATTCGCAGGCGAGTTTCCAATCGATTTCGAGTTTTGTCCGTGGTTAGGTTTTTCTTGCTGAGTCCCAAAACAGTACTCAAGAGTTTTCCACCGACCAGGCCGGAAATTTCCACTTTTTCCTTGCGCTAGAATGGGCTGCGAACGTACAGTGGGCCTAGAGCTGGGGGGCTTTCTGCTCGTAGCACCCACATATAGGGACCTGGTTGCCGGATCGCGTCGGCGCAATTTATCATGCGCATAGGCGGAGGCAGAAGCGTATGACTGCCATCATCACAGTTGCAAACCAAAAAGGCGGCGTTGGGAAAACGACCACAGCGATAAATTTGTCCGCTGCCCTGGCGCATCGCGGCAAGCGCACGCTATTGATTGACCTGGATCCGCAAGCGAATTCCACGATCGCATTTTACAATTCCGGCGAAATTGCCATCTCCATGTTCGATGTGCTGAGCGAGAGCCGCGCGACGATGGCGGCGGTGATCAAGCCGACGAAAGATCCGTTGCTGTTTCTAGGGCCTGGACGGCTGGCACTTGCTAAGCTGGAGCAGGTTCTTGCGGGTCAGTTCGACGCGCCGTACCGATTGAAGGACGCGCTGGCGCCGGTCTTGAAGGACTACGATTACATTGTGCTGGATACGCCGCCATCGCTCGGAATCTTGACGGTGAATGCGCTCGTGGCCTCTACACATTTGCTGGTACCGATTCAAGCGGCGTATTTCGCGATCGAGGGAACGGACGACCTGCTCGAAACCTACGAACGAATCCGCGCACGGCCTAACCCTGGGCTGAAAGTTCTCGGGGTGGTGATCACGTTGTTCGACAAGCGGACGAATATCTCGAGGGATACCCACGGGCAGATTCGCACGGTTTTTGGCGAAGTACTCTTCAAGACCAAGATCAGCAAAAACGTGCGGCTGGAAGAGAGCCCGGCTTACAAAGAGACGATCTTAACGTTTGCGCCGAAATCACCCGGCGCTATCGAGTACAAGAAACTGGCAGGGGAGGTTATCCAACGTGTCGAAGAGGATCGGGTTACCCGTCACGCTGAAGATGCGGCATGACGCGCACTACGTCGAATCACTGACGAGCTATAGCGGTGCAGCGGTGGGACGGATGATCCCCGTGGATCAGATTCGCCCCAATCCGGACCAGCCACGCAAGGCGCTGGGAGATTTGCGCGAACTTTCGGAGTCGATCCGCGAGAAAGGGGTGCTCGAGCCGCTGCTGGTGAGGTTTGTGCCGCGCGAGGACTGCTACTACATCATTTCCGGCGAAAGGCGCTATCACGCTTCGCGTGCGGCGGGCCTGCGTGAAGTTCCTTGCATCGAGAAAATGGCGGACGACGCCGAAACATTGGAAATCGCGCTGATTGAGAATATTCAGCGCAAGGACCTCACGCCGTTTGAAGAAGCCGACGGCTTGCATCGCTTGGCGACCCAATTCGAATACACACATGAAGATGTGGCGAAGAAGATTGGGCGCGCGCGTTCCTCGGTTACAGAAACACTTTCTCTCCGAAATATTCCAGAGTCGTTGCGCAAGAAGTGCGTAGAGCATGGGATCATTTCGAAGTCCCTGCTGCTGCAGATTGCGCGCCAGCCGACCGAAAAGAAAATGATCGAGATGATGCACCGCATTATGCAAGGCGGTCTGACGCGCGATGAAGCTCGGCGCGAGCGGCGCGATGAGCAGGGCGGTCCGCAGCGGCCGCAGCCGTTCATTTTTCAGTTTCAACCGGAAAACGAGAGCTTCCGGTTTCGCATTCAGTTTAAGAAGAGCCACGTTTCGCGAGATGAGCTGATTGTGACGCTGCGTCAGATCATTGGGCAGCTTGAGGGAACGTCGACGGCAGCGGATTCAACCGCGGCTTAGTCGAGCCGACTTGAATCGAAGACGGGCACGACGTGGCCCGGCAAACTTCTCTGATGGTGGAATTCAGTCCTCAGCAGGTGCAGGTAGTGGAGAGGCTTTTTGCGGCAGGCTTTCGGCCTATCGCGATTCCTCCTTATGAGAGCGCACTGTGTGTGCGACGAGGCGAGTGCGCCGCCATTCTGTCACCGGTCCCCAACGGTGGATTGAAGCTTCTTGCCTCGCCGTCCTACCTCGTTGATGGCAACCTGAGCGTGCGGCTTAAGCGCGGCGGTGGCGAAGTATTTGTGTGGAAGAAAACAGAAATGCAAGTGACGCCAGAGCGACTGCAGGAACTTGCAGTGTTTCTCGAGGATCTTAGTGAAATACTCGGAGAGGTTGTGGCCTGAGTCCCAGCGCCTTTCGGCGTGACGAAAGTCTAGATCTTCGAAAATAACTCAAGGCTATGGTGAATAAAACTCTAGGATAAGTTAAATCATAAGTATATAAATTATTTCCAGGACGACGCGGGGAATTTGCAATTCCGAGGGCCTCCCGGCAAACTAAAAAGGTTATGACAACTTACGACATTATTTGCATTGGCGCGGGACCGACCGGGCTGGCGTGCGCCATTGAGGCCAAGCGCGCGGGAATGAACCCGCTAGTTATCGACAAAGGCTGCTTGTGCAACTCGATCTACCACTACCCGGTCAACATGGTGTTTTTCACCACCCCTGAGCTTCTGGAGATCGGCGACTTGCCGCTGATCAGCGCGGCGGAAAAACCTGTGCGCGTCGAGGCGTTGAAGTATTACCGCAAGGCGGCGGAGCACTTCGAATTAGAGCTGCGGCTTTTTGAGCGCGTGCTGAGAGTGGACGGGCATGACGGCAATTTTACAGTCGTAACCCAAACCGAGAAGGGAATCGAGGCGCGCTACGCTTCGAAAAAGATCACTGTCGCGACCGGGTACTACGATCTTCCCAATGTGATGGGTATTCCGGGAGAGGATTTGCCGCACGTCTCGCACTATTACACGGAACCTTTCGAGTTCTGGAACCAGGATGTTGTTGTTATTGGCGGGAAGAACTCCGCCGCGGAAACTGCGCTGGATCTCTATCGTAATGGCGCCCGCGTGGCGTTGGTACACAGGCACGCGGAGCTTGGCTCCACGATAAAATATTGGGTGCGGCCTGACATCGAAAACCGGATTAAGGCGGGGCAAGTGAAGGCGCTCTTCGAGACGCGCGTAAAACAGATCACGAGAGAAGAAGTCATTGTGCAGAATGGCGCGGGCGAGAGTCGATTGCCGGCGAGACAAGTGTTCGCCTTGACCGGCTATCACCCCGATTATGCGTTTATCGAAAGCCTCGGCGTGCAACTCGATCCCGATACGCGAAAACCTGCGCTTGATCCGAATACGCTCGAAAGCAATGTGCCGGGAATCCACTTGGCCGGTGTGGTCATCGGCGGACGGCACACTGGCGACATTTTTATCGAAAACGGCCGCTTTCACGGCAAGCAAATTATCGATGCATTGAAGGCGTGAACGATTCATTCGCCGCTTGGAACTTACCCATTTGCCCGTGTAAAGGACGTTTGTTAGACTCCTAGCCTATGGCATCCATCTTCAAGGAAGTCGGCGAGACGTTCAGCACACTGGTACAAGGATTTAGCGTCACGTTCCGGAATATGTTCCGGAAGACGGTCACCGAGAATTATCCGTTCGAACCGGTGCATTTTCAGCCGCGCTATCGCGGAATTCACGTGCTGCACCGCGACGAATCCGGACTCGAGAAGTGCGTTGGATGTTTTCTCTGCGCGGCGGCTTGCCCGGCCAACTGCATCTACATCGAGGCCGCGGAAAATACCGATGCCAGCCGCATCTCCGCAGGCGAACGCTACGCCAGCGTTTACAACATCGATTACTCGCGCTGCATTTTCTGCGGTTACTGCGTCGAAGCGTGCCCAACGGACGCGATTACTCACGGACACGGTTTTGAACTCGCCACCTACGACATCAACTCCTTGATCTACCGCAAAGAACAGCTTCTCGAAAAACAGCCCGCCGCTCCAACTTCCGGAAAGTAACGCCGGCTTCCGTATTCCTCAAAAATCCTGCAGTTCGATTCCGTTCACTTTTACTGCGCCTGGTTAGAGTTCGTCTGTCCTTCTCAAAAAACTGCGCCCCAAAACCTATAAAAAGAAGCCAAGACGAAAGTCCGGCTTGGCTTTTTATTTTGGGAGGGGTGGGATGTGGATGGGAGGGACGGCTGGACGCAGCGGTAAGGGGCTTCGGCGCTATGCTCGTAATCGCTCTCGACCTGATGAACCGTCAGAGAGTATAAGCGGATCGCCGACGCGGAGGAGTTTGCTACATTCCGTGCTGGGGACGCGCGTGTTCGTGGCCAGGCGGTAGAAGTGGTCGAAGCGCTCTTCGGGTGCCCATGGCGGTAGTTGTGCGCGGCGCAAGTCGGTGAAGCGCTTTTGGAAGCCATCGTTCGTGACGCCGGTTTGCGAATCGCGCGCGGGAACTGGGCAGCGCGCGCAGGGGTTGCTGCCCTCGAAGGCCACGTCGCCAATCTTGAAGCGTACGACGCTGCTCTCGCTGCCAGCGAAGAGTTGATCCTCCCAGAACGCCGGCAGCATTTCGGAAGTGCGCGCAGGTCCCTTCGTCTGGCGTGCCTGCGGATCGCTGGCCGTATCGATTTCAAGTGTGGTGCGGAAACGGCGGCGGGCCTCGTCGAGCGCCATGCCCGGAAACCACTCGCAAACGGCCGAAAGCGATGCAGTCGAAACAATGGTCGGACCGGCGGCGAGCCCGTCATCGGGAAAGCCTTCTCGTGTGTAGCGCACCTGAATGGCCTGCTCAAAGTACATGCTGAACCATTCCGCGGCGCCTTCAGCGTCGCGCGGAAACGCGAATGTCATCGCCGGAATGTTGCGCCCGTCGCCGGGAACCGCGAGCGTGACGGAACTGATGTCCGGAGCGTACGTTGCGCGGATCAGGTGCATGGCGGCAGTGCGCTTGCCATTCACCCAGCGGCCGTCGGCGGAATAGAGCGCCCAGACGCGGTCGAGTTCGAGGCCGCCATTCGGCCCAATGCGAGCTTCATTCACCGTGACAGGATCGAGCGACTTGATAGGATGCAGACGGATATTCGCAAGGCCTGGCGCTGCTCTCGGCAAGTCCACGGATAGAGTTTAGCAGAGCAAAGTCGGCAGGAAGTGTTCGCAAAACCACGAACTGCGATGTTTGTTCTTCCTGGATATCGCCAAGCGCGGTTACGAAGGGATGTTCCACTGGGAGGGGGACCTGTGGCCGCAGCATGACCACGAAGCAAAAATCTTACGCAAGACAATAGGGAAGCACAGACCGAGCCAAAATCGCGTCCTCAGGCTCGAGATCCGCTCCCCGAAGCCGCCGGCGCTTTCTTCTTCTTGGCCATCTGCTGCACCGTAAAAAGCAGCAGCGAGCGGTCTTGCGGGTCCATTTTGCTCAACAGGTGTCTGAGCTTGCGCATGAACCGCAAGTCTTTGCCGGAACTCCCCCAGGCATTGCTCCCGGATTCGGTCCAGGAAGCGGGAACATCCGGCCGGGGCGGCTGGTCGCCATCGTAGAGCAGCTGATATAGCGGCATATCCAAAGCGCGCGCCAGTTTTTCCAGGGTCTCGATGGCAGGGACGGTATGGCCATTCTCCACGCGCGACAGATAGCAGCGCAGCAGGCCGGTGCGTTTCTCAATGTCGCCTTGAGATAATTTCTTTTCTTCGCGCAGGACGCGCAAGCGTTCGCCGATGATCATCCGGGGCTCCTTACTGAAACCACTCCGCTTTTCAGAGCACTTCGAGCTGGAGTGACTGGAGTATAAACTATCAAATCGATGTAAGTCGAGAGCTTTGCGTTGCCCGGATCTGTAGAATTCGTCGATTCGCAGCAGTGGACTGGTTTGCCGCTCGCCGACGGATCGACCGGCTGGAACGTCCACTAGCGTGAGGAAACCAGGCACACGATCCCTCCTCGCGAGTAGCGGCAAGGAAGCCGCTGCTGCCCCTAGTCTTTGAATTATTCCTGAAGCCTCTGCCCGCCCGGCAATCACGCGCCGGCAGCGGCTACGTGCCCGGAAACGATGGACTTGTATCCGCAAGTCCCAGCTTTTTTGAGAGCTTCAATGGCTTCCGCAGCGGTCATGAGCGGAGTCGTCTGCACATGAGCGACCGCCCCGCCAGCGGCGAACGCGATGGCGATAGCCGCGGCCGATGTGTTGACTCGGCCTTAAGGCCGCGTCACTGTTTGATCTCGTCAAAGCTTGGCACTGACCGAGGACGTGGCGGGGCTGCGGGCAGGGAATCGCCCGATGGTGAATTCTCTGCTGGGGACGGCAGGATTTCCTCCGGAGACGCAGACGCTTCCTCGTGTTCGAAGACGAAGTTGGCACCAGATCCAAGCGCGGCGTCAAACCAGGGCCGAGCGCGATGCCGCAGATGGCTTCGCGAGAGGGAGCGCAATCCGACTGGAACGGCTTCTCGTTATTCCAGAACGATCGTGAAGGCCTTTGAGGTAAGCGACAATCCGGTGGCTTTGCGTAGCGCTAGGATGTTTGCGGGACTCAGCGAGCTGGTTTCGTAATTTGTAAGTACAAGCTCTCCGTCCTTGGTATCCGGCGCCCGTCCTGGAGGATTGAAGAAATAGTGCAGCGTGAGCTGATACGTCCCTTTTTTGCGAAACTTCAGCGGGTCGCGGGGATCAGGAAATGTAAGAGGCACTTCCGTCATTTCCCCTGGTTTCAGAACGCGGATAGAGCTGTCCGTCAAACGCCACTTGTGAGAATAGTCCGCGCCGTCGACGGGACAATAGCCGATTGATTCGTGATCCAACGGCGCGCCCGAAGCATCGGTAGCATCCCACCAGGAGCTGAGCACAAATGCGTGGCTCCTTTCTGCCGGGCTGACAAGAACGCCGGCCGAACCGTGATTGATGAGCATTGCCTTGAATTCCACCCTGTCGCTCCGATGAATGATTGCCGGGCCTGAAACGCGCAGTTCTATCGGCGGTTGCTCGGGCAACTTCGGGGTCACTTTAGGCGCACGCGTTTTTTGCCCAGGCAATGGCCTGGGGCAAGTGCGCATGGTTCGAGCGGCCGGAGCCAGCGCCATGCACAAGAGCAGCAGGCAGCGGGCCACAATTTGTAAAGAAAGCATGAGACCCTCCAGGACTGCGGAATGAGCGCTGAAACAAGGGCAACATGGTTGGAACGATCCCCCCGAGATTCCTTGCGCCAGGCGGCGTCCTCCTCGCAAGAAGGCCCCACAGGCGCCGGGAGGAGCACGAACAGAAAGCAGTGCGAAACCTGAAAATAGACAAGGATTTCCTCTTTGGCATGCGTCTGATAAGTAATATTATGTTAACTAGAAAATCGGAATGATCTGCTCCCCGCGGAGGCCTATCCAGTAGCCCCAATACGGGCTGCCTCCCTATTTCCACCAGCTCCCGCTAATTCTTAGCCGAAGCCTTCTGCGCTTTGCGTTGGTCTAATTCGTATTTGATGTACTGCTCGAGCGTGTGAGGATCCGCACCGACAATTCGGCGCCCGTTTACGAACATAGTCGGCGTGCTGCCGACTTCCAGCTGGATACCGTTAGCGCGGCTCGCATCCACAGCCGCGCCAGCCTCCGGGCTCGCCATGCAAGCCTTGAACGTTTCTGAGTTCAGGCCTGACTGCGCCGCAAAGTCGGTCATCTTGCCCCAGGCGTTTTCGGCCGAGATCAGCTCCTGGCCGTCGTAAATCAAATCGTACATTTTCCAGAAGGCCTTCGGATCCTGCTGGTAAGCGCAACGCCCGGCAATGGCTGCCGTCCGTGCCCACGGATGTATCTGTTCCAGAGGAAAGTCCTTAAATACCACGCGCAATTGGGGGTAGTTCGGCAAGAGACCCCGGAGCGCGTCATGCAGGCTGCGACAGACAGGACACTCGAAGTCCGAGAATTCCACGAGGGTTACGGGAGCATTGGCAGGGCCAAGCGAGGGGCTATCCTTGGTCTGAAGCTGGGCGCGATTCTCGGCCATAGGATCTTTGGACAGATCCGACAACTCGCCGCGAAACATATATTTCCCGTCCTTGCTCACATAGACCTTGCCGGTCTGACGGTTCTCTCCAACAGTCACTTCAACATCAACCTCTTCCAAGCCTTCGACACCGATATCTTTCGGAGCTGAGGCGATGACGGTTGTGTCTGGGCCAAAGGCGTAAAGATTCCGCAGATAAGCCTCGACGGTCTTCTGTATGGGCGATTCTCCAGCGGCGGCAGGAGCAGCGGAAGCAGCCGGCGACTTCTGCGCGCGGGCGCCAGAAACAATAAAGCTCAGGGCAAATATCGCTGCGACAGTCTGTGATTTCTTCACGCTAGACCTCAGTTCTTTAAGGAATAAACCGCTGGGCAATCGGAAACGGCCGGCCAAACCCAAAGGCTCTCGAAGTAATCTTAAGCCCCGGAGCGGCCTGCTTGCGTTTGTATTCGGTCCGGTCGACCAGCAGGGCAATGTCGCGTACGAGCTGTAAGTCGAACCCATAGTGGTCGGCGATCTCCTGCGGGCTGTGCAGGTCCTCGATATAAGCCTTCAGTATGCGGTCCAGGACATCATAGGGCGGCAAGCTGTCCTCGTCCTTCTGATTGGGACGTAACTCGGCAGAAGGCACTTTCTCGATGGAAGATCGGGGGATGAGTTCCCTTTCCCGATTGATCCAGTTCGCCAGCTCGTAAACCATCAATTTGGGCACGTCCGAAATCACTGCAAGCCCTCCAGCCATGTCGCCGTACAAGGTGCAGTAACCTACAGCCAGTTCGGATTTGTTGCCAGTGCTAAGAACCATCGATCCGAATTTATTGGAAATGGCCATCAGATAATTGCCGCGAATGCGCGCCTGAATATTTTCTTCCGTGACGTCGGCGGGACGTGAAGCAAACGCTGGTGCGAGCGCCTGCTGGTACGCGTCAAAAACACCGCCAATCGGCAGAGTAATGAATTCGATCCCGAGATTTTGCGCCAGGGCCTTTGCGTCGGCCTTGCTCCCCTCGGAGGAGTACGGTCCCGGCATGGACACGCCCAAAACGTTGCCGGCACCGAGAGCGTCCACGGCGATGGCCGCCACCACCGAGGAGTCGATTCCACCGCTAAGGCCGACCAATACCTTTTTGAAGCCGCATTTGCGAACGTAATCTTGCGTCCCGGTGATCAGCGCCCTGTAGGCATACGCGATTTCTTCATGCGGCTGCGCATGAATTTCGCCTACCCCAGTGACGGTATCGAAGAGAACCAGATCTTCTTCAAATGCCAAAGCTTGTGCTGCCACTTTCCCTTCCGCGGTTAAAGCCATGCTGGCGCCGTCAAAAATCAAGCTGTCATCGCCGCCAACCTGGTTCACGTAGACGATGGGGCGGTGCTGATTCACGGCGATGGATTGAAGCATCTCCAATCGCAGGGCGCGTTTGTCGATCGTATAAGGAGATGCCGAAATATTCAGAAGGACGGTGATTCCCTGCGCGATAAGTTCCGTCACAGGATCGCGATCATACCGGCACTCGGCCCAAAACTTTTTGTCGTTCCAGACGTCTTCGCAAATCGTGATGCCTAGTTGCTCTTTGCCGAATCCGTACGCGAATTGCTTGCCAGCCGGCTGAAAATAGCGCGACTCGTCAAACACGTCGTAGGTCGGCAAGAGCATTTTGCTCTGCTCAAACACCACTCTCCCGCCGCAAATCAGCGCCGCCTTATTGGCAATGGATTTTCCCGTGCCGTTTTTCACGCGACCGGCGTATCCCACGATGCACGGCAGCGGCAGCTTGGTTGCTAGTTCCTTCAATTCCCAATGGTTACGATCGATAAAGGAAGGCCGTTCGAGAAGATCCTGAGGAAGGTAGCCGCACAGGCAAAGTTCCGAGAAAACGGCAAGGTCGGCCCCTCGCTGCCTGGCTTTCTCCGCCAGACTCAGGATGCGAGCCGAATTTCCCTCGAAATCGCCTACAGTGGGATTGAACTGCGCAAGCGCTATCTTCATGCCGGCACTTTAGAATACGGATGCCAAAGAGAGATTGCAAACACCAGCGCGATGGCTTGTGTCCGGTTTATCGCCACCGCGAGTTACCCATTTTTCTGCGGCTTCTGGGCAATTAAACTGGCGATTCCCTGCCCGGCGTTCAACTCTCGATAGAACAATGTGCGCAGTCCGGGAAACGCAGTTCGCAGTTCACCCGATTCGAGCAGATACCCGGGTTTGCGGGGCCCGCCCGAGTAGTTGAGCTGTGCCCGCGTAAATGTTTCAAACACGAGCACGCCGCCGGGCCGGGGAGCAGCAGTCATTTGCTGAAAGAGTGATCTTTGCAAGTACTGAAGGCAAAGAATCAAAGAAAACAGAGCCTCTGGAAGTTGGATGTCCTCAAGATTCGCTTGAATGAGCCGGATGCCATGCGTCCGCGAACCCGCACCGGAGGCGTCGTCCGCCCGGCTAACGTGTAACTTGGCCTTGCGCGCGCGGCTTTCCAGAATGTCGAGAGCAGCTCCCGACCAATCGACTGCATTCACAAATTGGCCGCGTCCTGCCAGCAACAATGCGTGCCGACCGGTCCCGCAGGCGAGATCTAGCGCTGCTCCAAGCGGGAGCAATGGCAGCCATTCCGAGACGATGCTGGAAGGCTCCGCAGACGGATTTTCCGCCGACTCGCGGTGGCGTGCATCCCATTCGGCTACGGTAGTGGACATAAAAAAGGCCCTCGAACAGTAAGTCCAAGGGCCTGGATCCCTGCACGCGAGGCGCGCGAAACGCCGCTGCCTGTGTCATTCATTCTGTCATTCTATGACAGAATGAATGATAGATATAAAAAACGCCGATTAAACGCTGAAGGAACTACCGCAGCCGCAGGTGCTCTTCACGTTCGGGTTGTTGAACTTGAAGCCCGCTCCTTCGATGGTCTCAATGTAATCGATCTCGACGCCATCCAGATACATCGAGCTCATCTGATCGACAGCGACCTTAAGACCGTTAAAATCCACGACTTGGTCGGTCTCGTTGGTCTGGTTTTCAAAAGCCATATGGTATTGGAAACCGGAGCAGCCTCCGCCGACGACGGCAACGCGCAACGCTACTGGTACAGGATTCTGCATTCCCATGATTTCCTTGACCTTGGTGCTGGCAGTGGGAGTCAGACTAATCATAAGTTCCTTTGGCCTCCGCATCGCAGGTGAACCCGCGACGCAACTCTCTACCTAAGTATAGCAAACCTTTTCCACAACTGCACATCGCCCTTGAACAGCGGATTTCTTGTCTGGAAACTAGGCACTAGAGCGAGTTTCGACAACCCTATGCCCTTCGCATACAATAAGATGCGCCATGAGACACAAAGTCACGCTGATCCCCGGTGAAGGCATCGGTCCTGAGGTTGCTGCCGCTGCCCGGGCCGTCCTGGAGGCCGCAGGCGTTCAGATCGATTGGGAAGAGGTTGAAGCGCGCTCGGATAAGGCCTCGGCAACGGGGCAATTTGTTACCGAAGGCGCCGTCGAATCCGTTCGCCGCAATCGCGTGGCTCTCAAAGGCCCGATGGGCACTGCGGTTGCCGGCGGAGCGCCCAGCATCAACGTAGCACTGAGAAAAACTCTCGATCTTTACGCCAACGTCAGGCCCGTCAAGAACCTCCCTGGAGTGAAATCCCGGTTTGAAAATGTGGATGTCGTTCTGATCCGTGAAAACACAGAAGATCTCTATTCCGGCTTGGAACACGAAGTGGTTCCTGGCGTGGTAGAGAGCTTGAAGATAATCACGGAAAAAGCATCGACGCAGATCGCGCACTTTGCCTTCAAATACGCCAAACGCGAAGGCCGCAAGAAAATTCACGCCATCCACAAAGCCAATATCATGAAGCTCTCGGACGGACTTTTTCTGAAGTCCATTCGCAACGTTGCGCCCCAATATCCCGACATCGAGTATAAGGAACTGATTGTTGACAACGCCTGCATGCAAATGGTGCTGAATCCCCAGCAATTCGACATGTTGTTGCTCCCAAATCTTTATGGCGACGTGATGAGTGACCTAGCTGCAGGCCTGGTCGGCGGACTAGGCGTCGTTGGCAGCGCCAACGTTGGCAACGAGGCCGCCATGTTCGAGGCCGTGCATGGAACCGCGCCAGACATCGCCGGAAAAGGATTGGCGAATCCTACCGCACTGCTTCTGAGCAGCATCATGATGCTGGACCACCTCGGGGAAAGATCGGCAGCTCGCCGCATCGAAAGTGCCCTCGAAAAAGTGCACCGTGAAGGTAAGCACATTACCCAAGACGTGGGCGGAAGAGCCGGGACACAGGAGTTCACTGAGGCGGTGATCGCTTCGCTTCGGCCGAACTAGTTCCCTGCTGCTGCGCCAGTGCAGCCGGTTTAGGCGACCGTAAGTCCTTGTTATTCCTCCTCAACCGTGGCAAGCTCTTTCCGTAGTCCCCCATCCAAAGGCGGATGAATGCACCGGTCCAGATACCCCGAAAGGCGTCGCACCGTTCGGATGACGCTGCAAATTCCCTTAAAAGTACGCTGCCAGATGCCGGAAGGCGAAGTTATTGATTTAAAAGCGTTTACACAGTTTGTAAGCGCAAATGGAGCGCTCATCGTAATGGATGCCCCCCTTCTGCCCGGCCAGAACGTCCGCCTTTTCAATGAAATGACGGCGGAGTCCGTCGAGTGCTTCGTGACCTCTGTTCGAGAAAAGCAGGAACGCCGTTTCATAGGCGTTGGCTTCAGCGCGCCACGGAAGGATTTTTGGCACGTGGTCTTTCCGAAGGCGGGGACCCGGCAGGCTGTGCGGTCTTCGCAGACCGGGTCGCTCGTCGAACCCGGAAAGACATCGAACATCCCTCCGCAAACCTGACCAGCTATTGGTCAAAGGGATTCTGGAATTCCGCTGGCTTTCGTTTTGTCATCCGGCGATGGAAGCTTGCTGCGTGCCTGTCTGCCTCTACCCGATGCGCGGCGAATAAACCTGGTAGAGAAGGATGTACACAATCACGCCGGTCACCGAAACATAGAACCACAGCGGCAGCGTCCAGCGCGCAATCATGCGATGTTTATCGAACTTCTCAAGCCATGCGCGGCGCAACGTAACCAGGATCATCGGAACGATTACGATGGCCAGTATGGTGTGCGAAATGAGCAGCGTGAAATAAACATCGCGAATCCAGCCTTGCCCCTGGAAAAGAACGTGGCCAACGCGAATGTGGTAAATCACGTAGGAAATCAGGAATACGGTGGAGACGGCAAACGCGGCGATCATGAAAGCCTTGTGCACCTTCATCTTGCCGTTCTTGATCGCCGCGTAGCCACAGGCAAGCAGGACGGCGCTCGTTCCGTTTAGAGAAGCGTTGAGCGCAGCTTGTGAGAACATTGGTAGGCGATCGTCCTTCCCGGCAGAGGCGCTCAGCGCGGAATTTTATCGTAGATCATCAAACCGAGAAGCATAGGAATGTGCAGTACGGTGGCGTGCATTAGCCACTTGGCGCGAACATTGGTCCGCGAACTGGAGGCCCACAGGCAAACCTGGACGAGCGCCGTACTGACCACCAGCGCGCCGAAAAAGTAGCGCACACCCGCCAGGCCCGTAACCGAGGGTAAGAGACTCACTCCAACTAGCGCTATAGCAGTCAGAATAATTTGGCGAAACGTGCGCGTGCCTTCGCGGTCCACGACCGGCAGCATCTGTATGCCTGCGCGAGCGTAATCTTCGCGGTACATCCAGGCAATCGCATAAAAATGAGGAAACTGCCAAAAAAACAGAATGGCGAAAAGCAGCCAAGCACCGCGATCCAGAGTGCCGGTAGCGGCGACCCAGCCAATCATGGGAGGGATCGCTCCAGGGAACGCGCCGACGGCTGTCGCCCAGACGGTGCGCTTCTTCAGCGGTGTATAGGCGAGCAAATAACTGAGGCTAGTGAGAACGCCAAGCGCGGAAGCAAGAAATCCCGCGGTGAAGTACAGATCAACAGCACCAGTGACGGAGAGAATTACTCCAAACCACAATGCTTCCCTCGGCTGCAATTGGCCACTGGGAAGCGGACGCGAAGCGGTGCGCCGCATGTAACGGTCCGAGTCGCGTTCGATGTAATGGTTCAAGGTCGCCGTGCCCGCTGCAATCAGGAGCGTGGCGAAGACGGTTTGAATCAAATGCAGCCAATCTACCGCGCCGCGTGCACCCATGTAATAGCCGGCGGCGGTGGTCATCAACACGAGAAACGAAACGTCGGGCTTGGTCAACGCGACATAGGCGTTAGCCCGCGTAGCGAGCGTGATTTCCGTAGTGCGCACCGTACTCATTAGACGGCCACCCTGTCATGCGACGATACGGCGACTTCCCCAGCGCGCGGCACCAGTCGATAGCACACGAGAATCGTCAGTATAGAAACAGCAAATAAGAGCGCGCCTACTACGGTGTGCGTCACGGTCAACGCAATCATGACTGGCATAGGCTGCGGAGCGTCGGCGGTTGAAATGCGCGACCAGTAAGCGCCGATGCCAAGCAGGAATTGCAAACCAAAGAACGAGTGGAGCAGAATCCGCATTTTCGTCAGCTCGCGCGAATTTTCGAACCGTTTACGAAGAACTACAGCTGTCCAAACGACCATCGCGAGCACCGCGAGCGAGCCGGCAGCGTGCGGCCAAATGGGAATATCCTTGTGCCGGAAACCAGCTCCCAGAAACACTTGGAGAAAAATCACGCCAGCGTTCAAAAGCGCAAGAGAATGAATCGAGGGCGAGCCGCGATCTTCCAGCTGAGGCCGGTCCGAAATCCACCAACTGCTCGTGAAAACGGCGATGCTCAAGATCGCTCCAAACATGATTTGCGCGAAGCAGGCGTGCATCACCGGCAGCCAGTAATGCAACAACTGGATCACCACTTGGCCCCCGAGAATGGCCTGCGCGACGATGCCACCCACAGCGATCACGGCGAACCAGCGCAGCCAGCGTCGCTCCTCTTTGATCCAAATCAATACCGCCAGGACCAGCGTCAAAACGCCCAAGACCCCGGCGATGACGCGGTGCGAGTGTTCATAAAACACGCCCCCGACCATGGGCGGCGTCCACGTTCCGAACGACTTGGGCCAATCGGGCACTGAGAGAGCGGCGTCGTTGGAGGTCACGAGCGCGCCCGCGATCAAAAGAAGAACGGTCCAGCACACAGTAAACAAGGCGAAGCGATGTACGCCCGCATGGTAGGAAGCCTTCATTATCCCTGTCCCGGCGCAGGATTATAGCGCACTGACGGATTTCCTGCTTTAGGTTCTGCCCGATTTAGCCGTGTCCCCAAGATAGGCGCCCTGGCCTCTGAACCTGGCGCACCCCGCCCGCGACTTCCTCACGAAGCCGTGGAAGAAACCTGCAGAGGCTGCGGGTCTCCCGCGAGACCAACCGCCCGAAGAACGAGGTCCTTCAGCGCGGCGATAAAGAGCGGCGAATCGCCGACGGCGGGCATCATCCGGAAAACTTCGATACCGAATTTCTTGGCATTCTCGCGAGCTTCGATATTGATTTCGTGCAAGGTCTCGATGTGTTCGGTTACAAACGAAATCGGCACGACGAGCATTTCCTTAACGCCTTCCGTGCCGAGCCGTTCGATCGTGCCCGTCAGAGGAGGCTGGAGCCATTTTGCGGGGCCGACGCGGCTCTGATAGCAAAGCAAGTGCGTTTGCGGCCAGCCGGGAAACTGCTTTCTGCCCTCCTCGCAGACCATCCGCACAGTGGCCTCGATCTGATTCGGATACGGATCACCCTTTTCGACCAAGCTCATGGGCAAACCATGCGCGCTGAAAACCAAATGAATGCGCGAGCTTTCCGTGAACTGCCGCAAGACGGAGCCGATGCGTTGCGCGAGCGCCTGAATATAGAGCGGGTGGTCGTAGAACTGGCTAATCGTGCGCTCTGGCGGGCCGCTCTTAGGCTGTCCGTAGACGCCGCGCCATTCCTTCAGACTGCTAAGCGTCGTGGCATAAGAGAATTGTGGGTAGAGCGGAAGGAGAACGATCTCGTCCAGCGGCCCGGCTTTGCGCAGTGTCTCGACGGCTTCTGCAGTCAGCGGGTGCCAGTAACGCATGGCAACGACTGCCACCGGATCTATGTCGCTGGAGAGCGCATCGACGAGCGCCCCGCGCTGGCGTTCAGTCAGCGTTCCGATTGGGGAGCGGCAGCCAATCTCCGCATACTTGCCTCGCACGGGAATGGAACGCCGGGAAGAAATCAGCTTTGCCAGCGGACGGCGCAAAAATCCAAGAACACCCATCGGAATGATGTCCGGGTCGAGGAACAAGTTCAGCAGAAACGGCTCGACCGCTTCGAGCGAATCCGGTCCGCCTAACTGGAACATCACAATGCCGACTTTTTTCTTCTGCGCCAATTACTTTCCCCGGTTCAAGGAATTCTTCAAGCGATCGAGCTCTTGCCGCAAGGATGACGTGCGTTTTGCCACCGTCAGATAAAAGACAAAAAACACCGCCCAGCCGATGATATACGCCGCAAAAACGCTGTCGAGACTCGTCATATCGTCGCCTCCGCCTCGCGGCGCAAGAGTTCAATATCCGTGCGCAGCTTTTCGAGCCTGTAGCGTTCCGTGATCAGGAACACCATCAAAGAATGCATCGCGAGCACGCTGAAGAAAAAGACCTTCTTCATGGTGGGATCTAGGTAGGAACCAGGCCCGCCCATGATGACAGGCGCGGGATGCTGCGTCCGCCACCAGCGAATGGCACCGAATACAATCGGAACGTCGATGAAAGAAAATATTCCGAAAAGGGCGCTCAGAAGAGCACGGCGATCCGGCTCTTCGATCAAAGTCCTCAAAAGAAGATAGGAGATATAGAGAAGCCAGAGCACAAACGTGGAAGTCAGGCGCGCATCCCACGTCCAATAAATGCCCCACGCCGGCTTGGCCCAGATCGGTCCGGTGATGAGAACGACCGTAATGAAGGCAAGACCCACCTCAGCCGAGGAAACGCCGAGCGAATCCCACTTTTCACTGCGCCGCCAGACATACAAGAGGTTCGCGACGAAACAAACGAAGAAAGCCGTCATTCCAGCCCATGCGGCGGCGGCATGAAAATAGAATATCCGCTGGAGTACGTGCATCGTTTTCTCTTCGGGGGCGATAAAAAAAGACGCATAGGCGGCAGCGCCGACCAGAAGAAGAACGATGACGGCGATCAACGCGCGTTTCCACATGACGTTTCATTCCTCCAGAAGATATTCGCCGAAAAGCCATAGCGCCGTCAAAAAAACCACATCGAAAACGGCGAGGAAGCCGATGCCCTTCCATTGGACAAAAGGGGCGCGGTCAAAAAGCGATTTCGTGACTTCCGTGCTGGCCACGAGAATAGGCGTCAGAAGCGGCAGCATGAGCAATGGCAACAGCAGTTCGCGCATGCGCGCCTGGGCAGAGATGGCGGAGAGCGCCGTACCTGCAATGGAGATACCGAGGCTCGCGAGAAAAAACACAAGCACAAGCCAGTGCAGCACTGGCGTAACCGGCACGTTGTACATCACGGCAAAGAGCGGCAGCAGGAGCAGTTCGGTCAGCAGAAGAAACAACGTGTTCGCCGCTAGTTTCGCCAGGAAGATGGCGAATGGGTCGCTGACGGAAAGGCGCAGAGCGCTCAGCGTGTCGTTATGCTGCTCGCGCAGAAAACAGGGCTGCAGCATCAAAGAGGAAGCGAACAGAAACGCAAGCCAGAGCAGCCCGGGAGCAAAACGCCGCGATTCGTCCGAGGTTGGGTCAAACGTAAAACTGAACAGAACAATCACGATAAGGATGAAGACAATCGTGGTTGTGAGCAGTTCGCGCGAGCGGAACTCCGTGCGAAGCTCTTTACCGAGCAAGACGGCGGTGTTGGAAAACAGGCTCATTCAGGCGTCGGCGAACGTGAGAATCGAGCGAAACGTCGCGCCGGTGCGCGTATCGGCGGCAATCGAGCCTGCGTCGAGGCGTATGGCTCGCGTGCCGAGCGAAGAGATTTCCGATTCACCGTGGAGACTCATCAGGATGGTGCGTCCGGAATCGCGAAGCCGGCGAATCGCCTCGGCGAGCCACGCGACGCCTTGCGGATCGAGACCGGTGGCCGGCTCGTCAAAGAGAAGAATGCTCGGCTCGTGCAGCAAGGCACGAGCGATCGCAACGCGCTGGCGCATGCCCCGAGAAAAGGTTCGCACGAGGGAGGCGCGGCGATCGGTCAAGCCAACTTCCTCCAATAAAGCTTCAACGCGCTTCCCCGGTTGGGCGACATTTTGCAGCTGCGCGAAGAGCAAGAGATTCTCTTCGGCCGTCAGCTCGTCGTAAACCATCGTGGCGTGGGCAACGAAACCGGGCCGCATGGCGGTCGCTTTCTCTCCGGAAGATTCTCCGGAAAAGTTCACGGTTCCCCGAGAAGGCCGTACCAATTTAGCGGCGATGCGCAACAGAGTGGTTTTGCCGGAGCCATTGCGGCCGGCGAATACTAGGCACTCCCCGGCATTGATCGTGAGCGACACGGCGCGCAGCGCGAGCAGGCCCCCATAGCGTTTATCGATATTTTCGAAGCGAAGACCGACGGGAGAAAATGCCGGTGGCGTCAACGGGGAACCTCATATCGGAACAGATCGAAAGAAAGAGCGAGACAGACCGGAGTTGCTGCCCCAATGGAGGGACAAATCCACTCATCACCGAGCGGCGTCACCCTTCATCCTCTCACAAGATCGCGCAGGACTTTTTCCGCGCGAGCACGTTCCTGGCCGTACTCTGCTTCCGAGATCGTTCCCGCCTGGCGGCGCAGCTCAAGCCGGAAAAGCGTGTCTTTCAGCGCATCAAGACTCGTGCCGACGGCCGCATCGACTTCCGCCAGATTCGCGCTTGGAGCCGCGGCTGCCGTAACGGAAGCGGCAGCGGTCTTCTTGGAAGGCTTCCTCGGGAGATTTGCAACACCCTCAGAAGGACCACCGGCAAGGGCCACGACCGGCCTGCGCGCGAGCAGAATTGCCAGCAGAACGAAAACGCAGAGGAAGCCGCCGACGATGGGCCACTTCAAGACATCCAGCCTGCCCGGCACCACTTGGATGGTTGCGCCGGGAGACGCACCGCTTCCCTGCTGAGCTTCCCGGTTCTGCGGCCCGGCGTCGGGTGCGTCCGCTGCATCGTTGGCGCTAGGAGCCGGCGCGGTCCCGGAGACGCTGACGCTCAAAATGGAATTGGCCGCGAGAGTATCCCGGCTGTAGAGGTTCATGCCCTGCTCTTGCCCGCTGGACTGCAATCCATCGGCAGTGACCTGCACCGTAGGTGGCGCAACAAGGACAAGGTGCGCACCGGGATATACCGTCGGCAGCTTCACCGTCGCGGCGTTCCCGGAGTAGGGCAACTCGTACGAGAATCGTACGCCGTTGTCGCCCGGACGGAAGGCGTAGGCCACGCTGTATTTATTTTTGCCGCGATCTATGGGAGCCTGAACCACGGGCATGCCCGACGGGCCTTGCGCGGCGATTTGTTTCAGGCTTGCTCCCTCCGGAATCGCAAACTCAAAGTTGCCGTCCGGCCGAAAAAACGCTTGCGCCGGCTGCGAGTCGTTCTTTATGGCGTATTCTTCCCCGACCTCTAGCGTCGTGCCGTTCGGCTGGAAGATGACGAAATGGGTCCCCACCGAGATTGTTTTGGCGTCTTTTGAGGGCTCGAAGACTTCGACTTGCAATTGATTTTGGCCGGGAGGCAAGGGCTGATGAAAATTGATGCCGCGATAGACGGCGCGGACCAGCATGGGCTGCGTACCGATCGCGGGATAGTCAAAAGTGAATTGGCCCTGCGCGTCGGTCTTGGAATTGAGGACGGGCTGCATTCCGCCTTGCAATTGGATCAGAATCACTTCCACATCAGCGGCAGGTTTGCCGGTAGTGCCATTTTTCACCGTGCCGTGAACCGTCGCGCCGTAGATCGAAGAGAACGGCATTAGCAAGCAGGCGACGATCGCCAGGCGTGAGAGCCAGGCGGGCCTCACTGCGCGCCTCGGTCCGAGGGCGCCGGCTTGATCCCGCGAGGCCGCCGCACTTCAGATTCGGTAACCTGATCGATCTCCGTGAGGACCATGGCAGCTTCGTGTTCGAGAGTTATTTTCATCGCTTCGTAGTCATTCTCCGCGTATTTTCCGGAACGATACTCAAACCGCAGATCGCGCAAGTTGTCATAGAGCATATCGCGGCGCTCGAGCAGTTGATCGAGCTTCGAGCGATGGGGAGCGAGGTCCGATGCATCGGGCTGAATGTAAAAAATAAAAAGGCCGGTGGCTAGAGCCAAGGCGAAACACGCGCCGAGAACGGCCCAATCCGCGGAGGCAATCAAGAGAAGCGCAATGGCTGCCGGGACCGTCAAGATCAGTCCTCGGTATCGCGGGCGGCCCGTGCACGCGCGCGCTCTAGCAGTTCGGTAGAAATCGCAGGCGTGCTGCCAGCGCCAGCCAGACTGGGTTCGGGAGTTATATGCCTCCGCCACCGGGAAATGACGCTGAGCACCAGAGCGAATCCACCGATCAAGGCGAGCGCCGGAATCCACCAGGCAACGCGCCCGAATCCGCTGTGCGGCGGTTCGGTAAGTACGGCTTGTCCGTACTCCTGCACAAAGGATTGCACGATGAGGTCGTCGGAATTTCCCTGGGCGATGCGCTCGTCGATTTTCTTGAGCATACCCAGGGCGGTATCGCAAGGACCGGAGAACGCGCCGCCCACGTGGTAGCAGCCGCCGGCGGAATCGTTGCAGCCGCCGCACATGCATTTCACTTTCATGCCCAGCTGGTGCGTGTGGTCGAGCTGTTGTGCTTCCCCAAAAGCCGACAAAATCGGCAGTGCGGTGCCAAAGCACAATAAAACTGAAAAGAACAACAAACCGGGACGCCGGATTTTTCTCAGGCTAATCATGGCCTTCTCTGTAGGTGACCGATGGAGTCATTCCGTGGACCAGAGGTTCTGTTGCGGGCTGCTTCACCCCCGACAAAACCAGGACGGCGCGACGATTCGGCAGCAACGCGACAAGCGTGCCAAACACCACGACCACGCCGCCGAACCAGATCCACTTCACCAGCGGGTTCAAGTACGCGTGAATGACGGGCAGCTTCGTATCGGGACTCTGTCCCGCATAAACGACGTACAAATCTTCGCGGAGCGTCGAATAGATGGCCACCATCGTGCCGGTTTCGCCGTTGGTCTCGAAAATGCGCCGCTCGGGATAGAGCATCATCAGCGGCTTATTGTTGACGAAGACTTCTACATTCAAGCGCAAGCCGGTGTAATTTGCTTCCGGCTTGCTGTCGAAGCTCTGGAGAACGAGTTTGTATTTTCCAAGCTGCATGGAGGAGCCTGGCTGCATTTCCTTTTGAACGTCGTGGTTGAAGGCGGCGCCGGCCAATCCGATAAAGATCAGCACCATGCCCATGTGGACGATGTAGCCGCCATAGCGTCGGGTGTTACGCATCGTCAGTTCGATGGCGGAGGTCAAATAAGAAGCGCCCGAGCGCACGCGGATGACTCTTGCGCCGCGGTAAAATTCCATAACGATTGTTGCCGTGACGAAGAAGCACAGCGAAAAACAGATCAACGAATAGATCTCGCGGTAGCCCAGTGCAAAGATGACTGCGCCGCCCACGCACCCGACAATCAGCGGCCAGGCAAAATTCCGCTTCAGGCTTTCCGCGGAAGTCTTGCGCCAGGCAAGCAGCGGCCCGACACCGGTCAGGAAAAGGAGGAGCAAGCCGATCGGAATGTTGACTTTATTGAAGAATGGCGCGCCAACGCTGATTTTGGAGCCCGAGAGCGCTTCCGACAAAACCGGGAAAAGCGTGCCGGAGAGTACGGCGATGCACGAAACCAAAAGAATCAAATTGTTGAAGAGAAAGCTGGATTCGCGAGAGACGATGGCGTCCAGCTGGTTTTCGCTCTTCAAATAATCGCGGTTCTTTAGATAGGCAATGAGACAGACGGCAAAAATGATCGCGAGGAATCCCACGAACCAGGTGCCGATGCTCGATTGCGCGAATGCGTGGACGGAACTGACGACTCCACTGCGCGTGAGGAAGGTGCCAGTGATGCATAGCAGAAACGTCGTAAACACAAGCCAGACGTTCCACACTTTCATCATCCCGCGCTTTTCCTGCATCATCACCGAATGGAGGAACGCAGTGCCAGTCAGCCAAGGAAGTAGAGAAGCGTTTTCCACCGGGTCCCAACCCCAATAGCCACCCCACCCGAGGACGGCGTATGCCCAGTGAGCGCCCAGAAGAATTCCGGCGGTTTGAAAGCCCCAGGCAATCATGGTCCATTTGCGCGTGAGATGAATCCACTTCTCGCCGGGATAACGTGCCAGCAACGCAGCCAGCGCAAACGCGAAGGGTATGGTGAATCCCGTATAGCCGGAATAGAGATTCGGCGGATGAATCACCATTTCCGGATATTGCAGGAGAGGAGTAAGGCCGTTGCCATCGGAGCGAGCAACCAGATCCATAGCGCCATGGGCGCCCGGAACGGCCAGCGCTTTGAACGGGCTGGCGACAAAGTTGTTCAGCGTGAGGAAGAAGATCTGCACACCAGCTAGAATCACGCCAACGTAGGGCATCAATTCGCCGTTTTTATTCCGGTAGGCAATCAGGACAGAAAAAACGTAAATCGCAAGCAGGAAGCTCCAGAAGAGAAGCGAACCTTCCTGGCCGGCCCACAGCGCAGCAATTTTATAAAACGTGGCAAGCGCCCGATTGCTGTGGGCGACCACATATGCTGCGGAAAAATTGTCGCTGAAGAAAAGATATTCGAGGCTTAAGGTGGCGATAAAAATCAAACAGCAAGTAGCGATGCCGGCTTGCCGCGTGCTCTTAACCAGAAGCGGATGACGCGTGATGATCGCGGCAATTCCGCCTCCAAACGCGTACACCGCGCAAATAAAAGCCAGGATGAGAGCGAACGATCCGAATACATCCACGGGACTCCGCCTATCCCCCGGCCGAACCAGGCTTGCCAGGATTCAATTTACTTTGTCGCAGTAGAAGAAGTGGCAACGGTTCCCCCCGGAGCCGCCTCGTACTTGGACGCGCACTTCGCCTGGACTACTTCGGCGACAAAGCGCCCATCCGTCTGCCGGCCCTCCACCAAGGCCTGCGATTTATCGATGAAGGTATCGGGCAAAGGGTCGCTGCCTACATAGCTTACGGGAAGGGACTTCCCTTCCCCTTCGAGAACAAAATCAACGCGGCCAGTGAAACGGTGAATGCTGCCGGGCACAACGGTGCCGCCGACACGAATCCGGTGAGATAGGTCAGAACCCCGAAGAGTCTGAAGTTCAGAGATGGTGTGATAGTAAGTCTTGCTTTCGCCGTAGCCGAGCCAAGCCAGGAAGCAAAGCGAAACGACAATAACGCCGATCCCGATACCGAATTTTGCCTGTTTCTTCACGGCTCAACTCCTACTCCGACTGCGTGTTATCCAAGTTTTCGATTCTATCACAGCCCACACATTTACAAACTGGCCCAAGGACAGTTCTAAGCCCTGTCCCCTCTAGGCTCCAGAAGGCCGTGTGCTCGGTCACATCTCCGCGGCAGGTACACGAAGAGCTTCCCGCAGATGCTGAGCCGCCGCAGAAATCCCGGCAGAGTCCAGGCCAAAGGGTTTTGCGCCATCCAGAAGAACGGAACAACCCATTTCGGCGCTCGAGAACCTGCCCGCCAACGGCGCCAGCAATTCCGAAATCAGTACGACGCGCTTTGGTTTCAGCGAGCGTCGAATACGCGTCAAGACCTGCGAGGCGCGCCGCCTCAGCAGAGCCTCGCAGGCAGGATCTCCAAGCCGGCCAGTTTCGAGCGGGCATTCAAGGACATGCGTGAGAAAAAAACCAATTCGTTGAAACTCGCTCAAAACGATTTCGGGAGACTTCCCCGCTGGAGAGATTTCCGCTACCTCCAGCAATCGGCGTGCTTCACCCTCGAATTTTCCCGCATACAAGAAGTCTCGGTCGGACTCTGGAGAGACTCCACCGAGCAGAATCGCGCCAATGTGGACGGGCCGATAGCGTGTAGCCCATTCAAGGCGCTGAAGACGTCTGGCAATGTGTTCGGGGGATGCGGGTTGTCCGCAACCGTCGCAGTCCAAGAAATTTGTCAGTATGGATTGCAAACCAGAATCGTAGTCGAGTGGAGTCAGGAGTGCAAATCGGAAGAAACGCGTATTGGGCCGAAGCATGAATTTCTTCGGCCCGCAGAAACACCTATGGATGCGTCGACGACGGCTGTGCGCCGGGGATGGTAATTTGGGTTTTGGCGTCGCACAACCGCCGTCGAGCGATGATACGTGTACCTCGGTTTACAAACCCACGTTGGGGTCAAAAGTTGCTAGGAGATATGCCGTTTTGGGGGAGAGCGCCCAAAAAACTTACGAGGAAACCGTGGCGTCAGCGGGAAGCTTGGACCGGAGGCACCACTTCAGCTCCTGGCTCAGCTCCGTGATTTCCATTCCCGGCATAACGATGAACTTGCAGCTCAACATTTCCCGCGGTTCGTCGTCATCCGGCAACTGGCAGGAAACGCGGCAATACTGACAGTCTTGATTCCAGCAGAAACGGCCGTACGGAATCGTTTCCGGGCTGATGAACTGAAAACATCGCAGAAGCGAGTTACGCTCCGGCACCTGGAACTTCTTCCCCATGACGGTGATGTCCACAAGCTTTTCATAGGGGCGAAAGGGTTCCGACATAATGAGTCCTGTCCTCCGTGGACGGGCCGCCGATTGAGCGTAGAAGTTGTCCCGAGCCGGATTACTCTGAAGGTTGCTCATCCAGAGTAGCCCGCGCCCAGGGAACCGACAACGATTGGTCTAGCGAGAGTTGCGAATGTGCTAAGGGGTAGATACAGGACTCAAAAGGGCCTGAAAAACGTGGTTTAGCTGCCAAAATCGAAGAATTGCCCCATTTTGCGAAACTTCTCGTAGCGGGTTTCGAGCAAATCTTTCGTCGGCTGCTGCGAGACAGCCACCAACTGCCGGTCTAAGACTTCCCCGAGCAACTGCCCAGCGCCCTCCGGGTCGACGTGCGCCCCGCCTTCGGGTTCGGGGACGATTTCGTCGACGATGCCAAGCTCCTTGAGATCTTTCGCGGTGATTTTCAGCGCCGCAGCAGCGGTTTCCGCTTTGGTCGCGTCGCGCCACATGATCGCTGCGCAGCCCTCGGGAGAAATCACCGAATAAAAACTGTTTTCAAGGATATTGACGCGATCCCCGACGGCGATTGCCAAAGCACCTCCAGAGCCGCCTTCGCCTGTCACCGTCACGATGATCGGGACGGGAAGGCGCGCCATCTCGCGCAAGTTTCGAGCGATGGCTTCGGCCTGTCCACGTTCCTCGGCGTCGATTCCGGGATACGCGCCAGGAGTGTCGATAAAAGTGAAAATGGGCCGGCCGAATTTGGCAGCCAGCTGCATGATGCGTAGCGCTTTGCGGTAACCCTCTGGCTTGGGCTGGCCGAAGTTGCGCAGCAGCCGCTGTTTTGTATCGCGTCCTTTTTGGTGGCCGATGATGGCTATCGGGCGGCCATGAAACTTCGCCAGTCCGGTGATCAAGGCCTTGTCGTCACCATAGCCGCGGTCGCCGTGCAGCTCAATAAAGTCCGTGAAGAGCATCGCGATATAATCCAGCGGGTAAGGGCGCTGCTGGTGCCGCGCAATTTGAGCCCGCTGCCAGGGCCCCAAGTGGCTGTAAAACTCCTTGCGCAACTCCGCCACTTGCTGGCGGATGCGCTCAAGCTCTGCGTCAGCCTCTTCATCCCCTGCGAGTTGGCGCAACTCTTCGACATCTTTTTCCAGACGCTCGATTTCGCTCTGACGATTCACTTGTGCCGTTGCGCTTTTTGTTTTGTCCTTGGATTTCATCACATCACCAAGTCGATCGATTGGTCGCCCATACATTCCCGGATGGCGGCGATGAGTTCCGGGCAGGCCCGGACGCGCTGCTCCACTTGAAGCGTTGCCGACGCTCCTCTAGTGTCGCAGAGATCAAGCGAGACCAGGCTCGATCCTCGATAGGAGGAAAGGATCTCTTCAAGGCGGTCCAGCAAACCATCGTTCAAATCCTCTAGTTTCAGGCGGATACGGACGCTGGAGGCAGGACGTTCAGCGAGGTCCCCGAGACGAGCGGCTTCCTGCAGCGAGAGCCGCGTGCCCGCTTCTTCCACCTGTACGCGTACTTTGAGCAAAAGCGGCGCTCCGGCCTTGAGGATCTGCTCCAGCCGCGCAAAACTCTCTGGAAAGGCGAGCAATTCCTGAACTCCCGTCATGTCTTGGATCGTGTAGATGGCCCAGCGGGCGCCTTTTTTGGAACGCATCGGACGCGTCCCCACAATGAGCACCGCGACCGTGATTTCCTTGCCGTTGCGCTGGCCTTCCACCTGATCGAGCGAAACGCATTTCAGTTCCTGCAATCGCGAAGCGTACTTGGCGAGCGGGTGCCCGGACACGTAAAAGCCGAGCATAGAATATTCGCTGGCCAGGCGTTCCGCTTCGCCCCACGCCTCGGCTTCGTGCAGTTCAAAGGCAATCGGCGCGGGGGCTGCCGCGGTACCAAACAAGCCGTGCTGGCCGGATTCTCTGATACGCGAAGCGCGCTGCACGGCCGCTAGCGCGTCGTCGACGGACGCCAGCATGGATTCCCGCGGCCCCAGCGAATCCAGCGCCCCGGATTTAATCAGGCTCTCAAACACCCGTTTGTTCAGAAATCGCGCTTCAATGCGCTCGCACAGGTCGTAAAGCGACGTGAATTCGCCCGCTGCCAGCCGCGAATCACGGATCGCCTTCGCCGTGTTCTCGCCCACGTTTTTGATCGCGGCCATTCCAAACCGGATGGATTCGCCAACCGGAGTGAAATAGAGATCGCTCTCGTTGATGTCCGGCGGCAAGATGGAGATACTCATGCCCCGCGCTTCGTTGATGTACTTCACGGCTTTTTCCGCGTTGCCTGTTTCCGAAGTTAGCAGAGCGGCCATAAATTCCACGGGATAGTGAGTTTTTAAATAGGCCGTCTGGTATGCCAGCAGTGCATATGCGCAGGAGTGCGATTTGTTGAATCCGTAGCCGGCAAACTCCTCCATCAAATCGAAAATGCCCGCAGCCTTCTTCTCCGAAACCTTGTTTGTCAGGCATCCCGAGATAAATTTGGCCCGTTGCGCTGCCATCTCTTCTTTTTTCTTCTTGCCCATCGCGCGGCGGAGTATATCGGCCTCACCCAGCGAGAAGCTCGCCAGCAGATTCGCGATCTGCATGACCTGCTCCTGATACAGGATCACTCCATACGTTTCATCGAGAATGCCTTTGAGCTGCGGCAGTTCGTAGCTGACTTTGGTCTTCCCTTGCTTGCGGCTGATAAAATCGTCGATCATGCCGCCTTGGATCGGGCCAGGACGGTAAAGCGCATTGAGCGCGGTAAGGTCTTCAATGCGCGAAGGCTGGTAGCGGCGCAAGATGTCGCGCATGCCATGCGATTCAAACTGGAAAATGGCGGTCGTATCACCGCGCGCAAAAAGTTTGTAAGTCTGTTCGTCGTCCAGGGTCAAATTGTCGATGTCGACCTTTATGCCGCGATTTTTTTCAATCATGCGCGCGGTATCTTGCAGGACGGTGAGCGTCGTCAGCCCGAGAAAATCCATCTTCAGCAAGCCGATGCGTTCGAGCGCATTCATGTCGTACTGCGTCGTGATTTCATCCCGGTTCGTCTTGTAAACCGGGACCACGTCCGTCAGGGGGCGCGGTGAAATCACTACACCTGCGGCGTGCGTCGAAGCGTGCCGCGCGAGGCCTTCCAGGCGCAGCGCCACGGCCATCAGGTCTTTCAGCTTTTCATCGCTGCTAATGGCGGACTTTAGTTGCGGAGCCTCCGAAAGCGCTGTTTCCAAATCGATGCCCAAAGTCGTGGGTATCAGCTTCGCAAGCCGATCCACTTCGCCGTAGGGAATGTCCATCGCCCGGCCAACGTCCTTGACCGCCGCTTTTGCCGCCATGGTGCCGAAGGTTATGATCTGCGCAACATTTTCGCGCCCGTATTTTTGCGTGACGTACTCGATCACCTCGCCGCGCCGCCGCATGCAGAAATCGATATCAATATCTGGCAGCGAGACGCGCTCCGGGTTCAAGAAACGCTCGAACAGCAAGTTGTACTGCAGGGGGTCGACATCCGTAATGCGCAACGCGTAGCTCACGAGGCTGCCCGCAGCGGAACCTCTTCCCGGCCCGACGGGCACGTCCTGCGCGCGCGCATAGTGAATGAAATCCCAAACGATCAGGAAGTAGCCCTCGTAGCGCATCTTCTTGATCATTTCGATTTCGGAGGTCAGCCTGCGCTCATATTCGGCCAGGGGGTTATGCAAGACGCCTTGCTGCAACAGCCGCTCCAGGTAAGGGACGCGCGTCGCAAAACCCTCGCGCACTACTTTTTCGAAATAACTGCCCGCCGTGTGGCCTTCCGGAACTTTAAACTCCGGAAATGGATTCGGGATGCGTTCGATTTTTACGTTGCAGCGCGACGCGATGTCCACCGTTCGTCGCAGCGCGTCCGGCAACTCGCCAAATACCTGGGCCATCTCCGCCGCCGTCTTAAAATAGAACTGGTCGGTCGCAAACTTCATGCGATGCGTGTCGCTCATCGTCTTTCCCGTTTGAATACACAGCAGGACTTCCTGCGCGTGCGCATCGGTGTGATGCAAGTAGTGGCAGTCGTTTGTGGCGACGAGAGGGATCCCGGTCTCCTTGGAGAGGCGGACCAGCTCGCGATTCACACCCTGCTCGATCTCCAGCCCCTGGTCTTGAATTTCCAGGAAGAAATTGCCTTTTCCGAAGACGTCCTGAAGCCGATATGCGTTCTCGCGGGCCTGGTCGTACTTTTCGTCCACAACTGCTTCTGTCACCGCGCCCCGCAAACAGGCTGACAGCGCGATCAAGCCCTTGTTGTGCTTTGCCAGAAGGTCGTAGTCAATTCGCGGTCTGTAGTAAAACCCTTCGAGGAAACCCGAAGACACCAGCTTGATCAGGTTGTGATAGCCCTCGAGCGATTCGCAGAGCAGCACCAGATGGTTGCTCCCGCGCATGCCTGGCTCTGCCTCGCCGCGGTCTTGTCCGGCTCCGTTCGTTTTTTCACCGCGGTCGTGGCGGCTGCCTTTGGCCACATAAACTTCGCATCCGATGATGGGCTTGACGTCGCGCTTGCTGGCTTCGTTGAAGAAATTGGCGGCGGCGAAAAGATTGCCGTGGTCCGTTACGGCCACGGCTGGCATTTTCTGCCTAGACGCCTCATCGAGTAGCTCGGACGTTTCGCACGCCCCGTCTAGCAGACTGAAATCCGTGTGAACGTGAAGATGAACAAACTGCGGTTGACCCATGGAACTCGATTCTAGAACTGTCGCGCGAGAATTGCGAATCGCATTCTTATGATTTGCACAGGCGCGGTCTTTCCTGTCCGTTCCTTATTTTCGGCTGCTGCTCTTCTTGCCCGCCGCTGTGTGCTTCGCCTGTTCGCGGGCGGCCTTGTGCTTTGCGGCTTGCTTCAACATCACGGGATGGTTCTTATGCGACTGTCCGGGAGCGGCTTTCGCTGGCGCGGCACCTTTTTCCGGGGTTACAGCGGCGCCCGAGGCCGCCGGCTGCTTCTCCGCGCTCTTTGCCGGCTTCTTTTCCTTCTCTTTCTTTTTCGGCTGCTCTTTGATCCCGGACAACTTACGAAGGACCTTGATGCGCTCTTCCGGCGTCTTGCCGCGTCCGGTCAGCTGCATACCGAAAACCTGCTCGACAATGGCGTCGAATTTCGCGCCGCGCGCATAGCCCAGGGCCTCCAGTTCATTCGCCACCATGGGCAGCGCGCTTCGGATTGGCCGCCACTTGTGAAGATACGCGCGGATTTTCGAGAGCGCCGCGGAATTCGTCGATTCCGCCAGAAGGTAGGCAATGCGCTCGACTGGCTGCTTTTCCAGAAACCTGTAAGCATCCACAGGCGCGTTCAACTTGCGCCCGATCAATTCCTTCTGGTCAGCAAGCACTTCTTTCTCGAAGTTCAAGATGGCATCCGCTTCCGAGGAGCGGAATCCCGCTTTGGAAAGAACGTTGCTCTGTTCGCGGTCCTTAAGCCGCCCGAGAACTGCGAGCATCATGGGCGTAGCGAGTTTCGGACGAACGCCGGCAGTGAACAAATCCTCGCGAACCTTCATCAACCGAGCTATTGCATCGTAGTCGGGGTGCCGTTTTGCAAGAACCGGATGTATCGCTTCGAGCAGGTCGTGCTCTTCCCACTCCTTCAACACCACGGCCGGGCGCTCTTCGCGGGCCACGGCCCGCAACTCCGCTCCTGCGTCCTCCGGAGCGATGGTATGGTGCAAGTCGCGCTCGATGGCCAGATCAAACCACTCCTGCGTCCGCGCCTCGATTTTGAATCCCATGCGCGCGGCAAAACGCAGCACGCGCAGCAGACGCACGGGCTGATTCGTGAAGCTGTGAATGGTAAGCGCGCGCACCTCAGCCCGTTCGATATCCGAAAGTCCGTTCGTGGGATCGAGAAGCAAGCCACGCGAGGCCGGATTGAGCGAAATAGCGATCGAGTTCAAGGAGAAATCCCGGCGCCGCAAATCCTCCATGATCGTGGACCATCGGATTTCGGGCCGCGTGCCTGGGCGCACATAGTGGTCGTCGCGCGCAGCCGAAATGCTGCCGTCACAGTCACCGGCGAATAGAATTTCCACCTGGCGAAGCTTCTCATCCTCGGAGAGAATCTTTGCGCCGCCCTTTTCCAGCTCGCGGGCGATCTTCGATGGATTCCCTTCCACGGTGAAATCCAGATCGCGCAGCGAAGCCCCTGTAACGAGGTCGCGCACCGTTCCGCCCGTCAGGTACACGTTAAATCCCATCGCGGCCGAGAGCTCCTGCACGCGCATCATGGCCGCTCGCTGCTCGGGAGACAGCCGGCTTTCCAGCAAAAACATATAATCTGGCATCGCACTCCTTCACGTTCTGGATGCCCGCGCTGACTGCCGCGGAGGCAACCGCAATTTGAGCCCAGGACCGCCGCGCCTCAGGCGCGCGGGTGATGCGCCTTGTAAATCTGCTTCAGCCGCTCTTCCACCACGTGCGTGTAAATTTGGGTCGTGGAAATGTCCGCGTGGCCCAGCATGAGCTGCACCGACCGCAAGTCCGCGCCCCGTTCGAGAAGGTGCGTCGCAAAACTGTGCCGCAGCATGTGCGGCGTAAGCGCAACGCGCAAACCCGCGCGCCTCCCGTACGCCGAGAGGATCTTCCATACGCCGACCCTGCTCAGCGAGTGGCCGCGCCGGTTCACGAACAGCGCCGGACTCGAGACACCTTTTCCCAAAAGCTCTGGCCGCGCATCGCGAAGATACTTTTCCACCAACCTCAGCGCCTTACGGCCAGCCGGGACAATGCGTTCCTTATCCCCTTTGCCAATGCAGCGGATGCAGCCTACTTTGCTGTCCAGGTCCGTCACGCGAAGGCTGGTTAACTCAGAGACGCGCAAGCCGGTGGAATAGAGCACTTCCAGCATCGCGCGGTCCCGCAGGCCTGCTGCTGTCTTGGCATCTGGTTGCGCCAGCAAACGCTCCACTTCCTCGAGCCTCAAGTATCCAGGCAACGTACGCCGGATTTTGGGGGACTCGAGATTCAGCGAGGGATCCGTCGTGATAATCTCCTGAATCTGCGCGAAGCGGAAAAAATTCCGCAGCGTGACCAGGTGCCGCGCTACCGTCCGGCTTTCCAGCTTTTCGCGGTACAGCCCTGCCAGGAAATCCACTAAGTCGTCGCGCGTGACGGCTTCGAGCGCGAGCTTGCGCTTTTGCGCGAACACGTTGAATTTCGCCAGATCGCGCTGATAAGCGGCGACGGTATTTACCGAAAGCCCCTTCTCCACCTTAACGTGGGTCAAAAATAGCGATATGGCTGGCGTAATTTCCATCAGAGCTCCGGGGTACCGTCTCCGGCACCCGCTCGCCGCCGCGTGGCGATGCCGTAAACCTCTTGGATCTCATGACAGCGGAAAAGCCATGCCAGCGCTAAATAAAGCGCCGTCGCTCCAACGATCAGCCCCGAGAAAATCAAAAGCTGCACGAGAAACCGCGAGTGCAAGGTGAACTGTGTGTAGCGATTTCCAAACCAGCAGGCCACGCCCATGATGCTGGCGCACATGGAAATCCTGCCAAACGAACGCAGAATCTCCATCGTTCCCATTGCGCCATAGCGCAGTCGAAAAATAATAAAAAGCGCAAAGAAATCAAAGAAGCAAGCGATGGCCGTCGCCAGGGCCGGGCCGCCATTCTGCACGCGTTTAAAGAAAAATTGCAAAAACACGATGTTCAGGACGATGTTGATAATCAGCGAGATGGAAGCGACGATGACTGGCGTCTTCGTGTCGGCCGTGGAATAGAACGCCGGAACGACCAGCTTTACGGTTGCCAGCGCCGGAAGTCCAATCGCGTAGTACAGCAACGCCCGGGCCGTCAGGCGAGTAGACTCCGCGGCGAACTGGCCGTGCTGGAACAGCACGCGGATAATGGGCTCGCGGAGAATCATCAGCCCAAGCGCGGCGGGGATGGTGATGAAGGCCACGATGCGCACGGAGAAAGCAAGGGTCTTTTTGAGGGACTCGTAGTCCTTTGCCGCCGCTTGGTGCGACATCATCGGCAGAATCGCGGTGGCCACGGCGATCGCGTAGCCTCCCAAGACAAGCTCCATGACCCGGTCGGCGACATACAGCGCCGCGAGGCTGCCTGCGGGCATGAGGCTGGCCGTCGCGAAGCGTGTATCTACGAACAGGTTGATCTGTCCAATGCCAATGCCGAAGAGCCGCGGAATCATGAGCCGTGCCACGTTCTTGATCCCTGGATGCGAGAACGAAACTCCGAACTTAAATTTCATTCCCTTCTGCACGAGCTGCGGGACTTGCATCAGGAATTGCAAAACTCCGCCTACAAGGATTCCTACAACGATGGCCGTCGCTGCATCCTTGAAGTGACTCCGAACCACGGCAAACGTAAACAGGATTGTCGCCAAATTCAGTATGACGGGAGTCGCCGCCGGCAGTCCAAAAACGTGAAAACAGTTCAAAATTCCCATCGCTAGAGCTGCCAGCGAGATGAAAAATAGATATGGAAATACGATCCGGTTCAACTCAATGGCCTGGGTGCCGGCCACATTGTTCCCCGCAAACAGATGCACCACTGACGGCGAGAAAACCATTCCAAGGACAGTGATCACCGCCACGACCAGCGCAAGTGTCCAGAACAGTTTGTTCGCGAAATCCCAGACGTCCTCTTTTGACTTCTCTTTCATGTACGTCGTGAACACCGGGATGAACGAAGCCGTCATGGACCCCTCGGCAACCAATCGCCGGAAAAGGTTCGGAATGCGGTAGGCCAATACGTAGGCGTCTGCTGCCGCGGAAGTTCCAAGAAGGAGAGTAATGCGCTGGTCGCGCACGTAGCCAAGAACTCGACTAACGATGGTTACCAGGGAGATGATCGAGGCCGATTTGAGGATGTGCTTTTTATCGGTCAACGGCCGGCGCTCCGGGGCCTAACCCTAATGAAAACAATAGGTTGACAGGAAAAACGCGCTTAACATAACATACATCTTGATTATTCGCAAATTGCGGCCATTCCAGACTTTTACAAATTGATTTCTTTGAAAAACAGAGCCCCAGCCTCTACTCACAAGAAGGTCGTCATTGTCCTTGCCGACAAGAAGCCCGTGCGTGGCTATCTGAACCCCTCTCGCCTCGGCCAAGCTGATCCAATTGACCTGCTCACTCCGGACGGTGAGCACGAAGAGATTCCCCTCGCCCGAGTCCGGTCCATCTATTTCGTTCGAGACTTCGCCGACGATTTTGAACCGGAGCGCAAAGCCTTCCTCAGCCGGCCCAAGCTGGACGGGCTTTGGGTCCGCCTGCGCTATATTGATGGAGACACCATCGAAGGCGTTGTGCCGAACGATCTGCTCTCCATGCTCGACAACGGCATTCAAATCACCCCGCCGGATCTGAACTCCACCACCGACCGCATCTTCATTCCGCGCTCTGCCCTCACCGAACTCACTGTTCTTGGCGTGGTCGGTATCGCCCGTCGCAAGCCCGCCGTCGCTGCCGCCGCAAACCAGCCGCGCCTCTTCAACGAATGATCCTGCGCGACTGTACTTCCCTCTTCGCGCTATGCGAGACTCGCAGCCAGCACTCAGGAGCTTTTTATGTCCATGATCCTCTCTGACATTGCCCAGAAGCTCGGCTGCCGTCTCGACGGACCCGGCGAAACTCCCATCCTAGGAATCGCCGGAATCGAAAGCGCCGAGCAGGGCCACATCACTTTTCTCGCCAACCGGCGTTACTTCCCCCTCCTCAAAACGACCCGGGCTTCGGCTGTGCTCATTCAAGAAGGGATCAGCATCGAACGCGACGCCACCATGCCCCGGCTTGCTGCTTTGCGCACTCCAAATCCCTATCTTGCGTTTGCACACGCTATCGAACTCTTCTACCAAGCCCCTCGCTACGCGCCTGGGTTCCATCCGACTGCCCTCATCGCAAAGTCCGCCAAAATTGGCGCCGGAGCCCACATCGGGCCTTACTGCGTGGTGGGAGAAGACGCCCACATCGGCCGCAACGCCGTTCTGCACAGTTTCGTCGCCATCTACAAGGGGGCGCGCATCGGGGATGACTTCTTCGCGCACTCCCACGCCGTTGTCCGTGAGTTCTGCCAAATTGGAAATCGCGTCATCCTGCAGAACGGCGCCATCATCGGCGGTGATGGGCTCGGCTTCGCCAAGCAGAACGATGGAACCTGGTACAAGATGCAGCAATCCGGCCCTGCCGTTCTCGAAGACGACGTGGAAGTACAAGCGAACGCTTGCGTCGACCGCGCCACAGTCGGAGAAACCCGCATCGGCCGCGGCACCAAGCTGGACGATCTCGTCATTGTCGGCCACGCCTCTCGCGTCGGCGCCAACACGATGCTCTGTGGTCAGGTTGGACTGGCAGGCTCGACGAAAGTCGGTGACGGCTGCATTCTCGCTGGACAGGTTGGCACGGCCGGACATCTCACCATTGGCGATGGCTCCGTCATCACGGCAAAGAGCGGCGTCCCAAACGACGTCCCGCCTCGCTCGATGTATTCCGGTTATCCCGCCGTCGACAATCGGCAGTGGCTCAAGACAGTAGCCGCACTTAATCGCCTACCCGAACTTCAAAAGCGCGTTCGCGAATTGGAAGCCGAACTCGAGCGCCTCGGAGGTCGCCCGCGTTCCCCCGGTCCTCGTTAGCTCTCCGGAAACCCGGCAGGACGCTGATCTGCCGGCAAACCCGCCGCCATGGCATCGTGCAACCGCTGATTCAAGGCGTCCCGCTGCTCCCACGCATATTTCGAGGCGTCGATCGGCTCGAGAAACTCCACCACAATTTCTTCGGGGTAAATCATCATGGAATGCTTTGCCATCACCCGTTGAGCCCCAGAACAAAGCACAGGCACTATGGGAACACCCGCCTTTATGGCCAACGCAGAAGCGCCCTTCTTAAACTCCTGCAACCGCCCGTTGGGGCTGCGGGTCCCTTCCGGATAAATCAAAAATGACTGTCCCGCCCGCATGGCCTCTGCCGCTTTTTCCACGCTGGCAATCGCCGAGTCTCGATCTCTCCGATTTACCGGAATGAAATGCGCCAAAGTAAACGCCTGTCCCACAATCGGCCATCTGAACAAAGACTCTTTCAACAGTACCGCGATGCGCCTCGGGATCGCTCCCACGACAGCCGGCGCGTCCGCGGAACTGGTGTGATTGGCCGCAAAGAGGCAAACCCCGGCAGGAATATTCTGTTGCCCTACCACGCGTACCCTCACGCCGACCGCGCGCACAAAAAACATCACGCCCCGCACACCCGCCCAATACAGCGGATCGACGTGCCGCGTAACCAGCGTGTAGAGGAGCAGCAGCGGCCCAAGTATCAGGATATAAAGCGAAAGAAAAACCGCGATGAAAACCGTGCGGAGCATGCAATACGCAGAACTCTCTCGAATCCTGCCCCGCAGGTCAAGCGCTACCTAAATAGCGCATGCCAAAACCGGGTCCCAATGGTTTATGGAAATTCAGTAGGCCACGTAGGGGCCAGTACCCGCCGGCGTATTCTGCCCCTCAATAGACGTATAGACCTTCCGGCCAAAGAAAAAGGGCATCCCCCAATCGAACGCGAACACGAATGCTGGGGTGCTGCCGCTTGGCCCGGCTAGTCCGTTGACGGCAGCATCGTTCTCATTGGCGGTCAGAGTATCCGCATTGCCCGCCATGAAATTCACCGGGCCGCTCGCCCCACCACTGAATGCTTGGTTCGTCGCCGTAAGATTCTGTGTGGAGGTCGGGCAATACCAGAAAGTAGCGTCGGTACAAATCGGTAGCTGCGTGGTGCTTGCATCCAGAAAATAGATCGCATTCGATCCAGTGTCGAGAAAGGCTTGATCGGAGTAAGTCGTGCCATTGAACATCGTTGTAAAATTTCCCAAATCCGGATCGAGCGAATAAACCGTCGCGCTTCCGAGCCCGTTATTCGACTGTGTGCCAATGCCAAAGATCAGAGAGCCGCTTACGCTCGTCTGTGCTCCAGAAACCGAGTCCAGTTGCATGATGACGCCGTTGTTGTCCGTGGGAAACAACACAACCGGATTCTGCAGCTGGTTGGCGATGCTTTCTGTTGTGACCTCACAATTCCCGCCCGTGCACGCATAGTACAAGCCCGGATTACCTCCGCCGCTCTCCGTGCAACCGCCTCCGCAGTCCTGCGGAAAGCTGCCTATTCCCAAAATTCCGTTAGCGCCGAGGCTTAAAAGATCATTTTCGGGCGCCCCCTGGCTCGAACAACTGTTTGGAATATTGGAAAAGCTTCCGTTGATGACCTGAATGGGCAAGGACTTCGCCTGCTCGCCCGCGATCGTCATATCCACCACTTGCACCGGTCCCCAAGTGAAGCCATCGACAAAAGGGAGGCACTCGGCGATGGAGGCGCCATTAGCACCCGTTTGTTGCGTAGGCGAAATCATAAGCGCTGAGGACAATATCCTGAGTCCGGAAGACCCGGTATCCAGCAGGATGCCGCCGATCGTCTGGCAACTCGTCGTGCTGCCGGGTACGCAGACCGTCACGCTCGTGAATGCGCCATTAACGTAGGGCGAGGGCGGGGTGAGGGCCGCCGCCGGTCCTGTATTGACTGTAAAGGCTTGTACGTTTGAGGTCGTGGAACCCGAGCCTCCGCCCGTGGTAGTGGTGCTGCCGCTGCCGCTGCCGGCGCTGCTGCATCCCGCCGTTGCCGTCAACGCAGCCGCCAAACTCAAATAAAGCAACCGCTGCAATCGCGCTCGCTTCATTGGATATCCTCGGCTCGGATGCCTGCCGGCAACATTTGAGGAACATACGCTTTCCCCAAAAAGGCCCTCATATGTCCCGCGACTTGCACGACCAGTCCAGGCTCCTGGATTTGCACCGGACCGCGACCGCGTCGCTCGGCTCGCTGCGCCTGCTCCGCCTGCGTGAACGCGTCAAAGTAAGTACCCAGAAGTTGCCGCAGGTCCGGATGAATAGGGCCTTGCCACGTAACGGCAAACACCTTCCCTGAAGTCGAGACGTATTCCCTCACGGTCACACCGGTGGAAGTCTGGATTTCGTGCAGCGTGTATGCATTGTTGCTGGTGGTTCGCAGACTGCCTTGCATCTTCGCCAGATCTGCCTCGACCGTTGTTACATCTCCGCCGAGGGAGGCCAACGCCGGGATCGGAAGCAAAAGCAACGCAAATAGTCCGCGCAGAATTCTTGAATTCATAGTGTGTCCTCTACCATGGTAAATTCCCTGCCTCAGGACAGATCGTTCCCGATCTCTATTCCTGCGGATTTCCTTTGTGGATTTCGCGAGCCGCTTGTCTATCTCTTCCACTCTGGGGGACTGGGAGTCCCAAATTATTTCTAGCACCTTTTCAGACGGCGGGGCTTGAGGTGTCCTCAGCTGGTTAAGACCCTTCTACTAAGGGATGAGGGGTGATGGCCGAAGGTTGCATGGAGCGAGTTGCCTGGGGCAACACATCGCGGAACGCCAGAGCGGCCACTCTTGATGATCAGCGGGCTGAGACTGGTTGCGTGACTCCGTGGAGCAGTCCTTCCCGGATGCGCCGGGGCTTCTCTCCCGCGTGAGAGTCTTCAGCCACCTGGTAGAGCACTTCTTTTTCTTCACCTAGCTTGAATTGGAGAGCTTGCTCTTTTTCGTCGCGGCGAAAGCGCAGTTTCACCGTTTCGCCCGGTTGTCGTTCGCGTACCCATCGCCCCAGGGAGCGCGGGACGTCGCCGCCGTTCCAATTCACGATGACGTCTCCGGGCCGCAATCCGGCTTCCGCCGCTGCGCTGCCCTCGTCAACCGCGCGCACCGTCACCGTGCCGCCCAATTCACGATCGGGGGTAAATCCGAGCACAGCTCGCTTGTGCTCCACGGTGTGCAGATCGAGTCCCGCAAGCGCAAGCGTTTGCTGATAAGGCAGTGGCTCCGCTGCCGCGACATAATCCCGAAAAAACGCTTCAAATGAGCCGCCTGCAACTTTCTCCGCTTCCAGGCGAATGTCCAGGCTGTCCCGGTACGTTTTCCCCTGCTTCGCGAAATCTGTATTCAAGCCACGGAGCACGTCGTCGAGGCTCTTTTCGTTGTTCGTGCGGTCACGAATCAGGATGTCCAGCAAGTCTCCCAATACCTGCCCTTTTGTATAGTAGGAAACGCTGTAGTCCGGCCCGTTGTAGAGAGAATATTTTTCGAGCCAAGCATCCAGACTGGACTCCTCCGCGCTCTGCCAATGATCAGCGGGCCGCGATTCCAGTTCACTGATCTGTTGGCCGAGGTCCTCGTAGAATCTCTCTTTGTTCCAAATGCCCGTTCGCACCAGTGTGTATGCGCCGTAAGTGCTCGTCACGCCTTCGGCGAACCACAGGGCCCGCGTGTACTGCTCCTTGGTGAAGTCCACGGGCTCCAGTGCTGCCGGTCGAATCCGCTTCACATTCCACAAATGAAAAAATTCGTGGGCCGCTACCCCGGACAGATATTCATCGGACGGAATCCCTATCGCCGTCGAATTGGCGTGCTCCATCCCGCCTCCGCCCGCGCCTTTCCCGATGTGCAAAATAAATGTGTAATGCTCGAATGGCGCCCCGTCCATGAGCTTTATCTCGTAATTGCAAATCCGGCTCAAGTCGCTTTCTATCTTTTTCTGGCTCCAATCGTCGCCATGAACCACGGCGCGTATGTCGACCGGCAGCCCGGGGATGCTGAACTCCTTGAAATTGCCGACCTCGATTGGCGCATCCACCAACTCGTCGTAAGTCATGTGCTGAGCCAGCCACATCTGATACGCGATGGCCGAATGCTGAACCGCGCCTTCGCCCCATTCTAGAGAGCTGCTCGGCCGCCAACCGGTCGGCAGATCCGCGAGTTGCACCGATACAGGCTGGCCCCGGCGCTCAGGAATATTCATCAGGATCATCGCAGGATTGATGAAAGCGTGGTCACCGTTCAGCTGCGTCGCGAACGGCCCGGATTCGTCCCAATATGCGGGGTAACTCACAATAATATTGCCATCGCCCTGAACTCGCCACGTCTGCTTGTCGACTCTTTCGGCTTCCTCCGACTGGGAATGAAGAGGATCGCGGAATCGAACGCCTTGGACGTGAGCACTGAAGTCCCGAATTTGATAAAGAGCGTTCCAGGCTGGCATCTGCAGAATCAAGCTCCCGTGCACATCAGAGATGTTCATCGTGATGTGGAACAGGTGCTGTTCGGGATGGGCCAGCGATATCGTGTATTGCACACTCGGCGGTCGGTCAACTTGTTGCGAACCAAGTAAGATCGGGAACAGGAAAAGGAGCGGCAGGCGCCAACTGAACGATGAAAGGGTCACCGGACGCCGGCCCCGTGTGGAAGCGGAGGCGTACTCTCGAGCCTTTTCAGCAACCTGTCGCAGAGCCCGTCGAAGCTGCCGTTGGACATTACCAAAAGCACGTCGCCTGGCTCAGCTTCTGTCGAAACCTGCTCCGCAATCGCGTCAGAGGTCGGAAAAACGCGCGCGCTCTTTCCCATCTCGCGCACACTTTCCGCCACGGCTTCGGGTTCAAGCCGATTCTCGTCACCAAGCTGCTGCGCGCGAAACACTCCGCCCAGAACCACGCGATCTGCCAGCGCCAACGATACCGGCAGCGTCTGCTCGAAAACCTTTCGTCGCATCGAATTGGAGCGCGGCTCGAGAATCGCCCAGAGCCGCCGTCCAGGCCAGCGTGCCCGCGCGGCTTCAATCGTCGCGCGCACCGCAGTCGGGTGATGCGCAAAATCATCCACCACGAGCACACCGCGCACTTCCCCTTTCACGTCCATGCGCCGCTTCACGCTGCGAAATGTCGCGAGAGCCTTCGCCAAATCCTCGGCGCTAATCCCGCGACCGTGCGCCACGGCCATCGCGGCCATGGCATTCAAAACGTTGTGCCGCCCGCTCGCTGCCAGCACGAAGTCGCCGAAGGCCTTGCCTTTGTACAGGACGCGGAATTTCATGCCGGCGCCGTCGACTGCCAAGTCGCTCGCGACCCAGTCATTGCCGGCAGAAAATCCGTACCTCTCCACCGGACAAAATGCTTTTTCCGCAGCCCGGCGCAATGCCAGCCCAGATTCTGCCGTATCCCCCCAAATCACAACTCGCCCGCGCCGCGGCACCAGATTCACCAACCGCCGGAACGCCAGCTCGTACGTCTCAAAATCCCGGTAAATGTCCGCGTGGTCGAATTCCAGCGAAGTGATGATCAAATCATCCGGATGATAATGAAAAAACTTGGGGCCCCGGTCCCAGAACGCCGTCTCGTACTCATCGCCTTCCAAAATAAACTCTTCCCCGTCGCCCAGCCCATAACTCTTGCCAAAATTCTCAGCGACGCCGCCCACCAGAAAATTCGGCCGCTTCCCGGCCGTGTGAAAAATCCAAGCCAGCATCGCCGTCGTCGTCGTTTTTCCATGCGTGCCACTCACCACAATCGAATGCCGGCCCGGCAAAAACACTTCTTCGAGAATCTCGGGCATCGAACGATACGGAATCTTGCGATCCAGGACCTCTTCCAGTTCCGGATTCCCGCGCGCAATAATATTCCCGACTACCACCAAATCCGGCGCCGGCGTTAAATGCGCCGCATCAAACTCATGAAAAAACGAAATCCCCAATTTTTCCAACAGCGTGGAAGCCGGCGGATAGACTCCCGAATCCGATCCCGTCACGCGATAGCCACGCTCGCGCAGCATGCCCGCCAGTGGCGCCATCGCCGAGCCGCCAATTCCAATCACATGAACGTGCTTCGCATCACTCATGGCACAACCGCCGGCTCGAGAATCTCCAACTGCCCTTCTCCCTCGGCTCTCAAGAGAGCTCGCACTCCCAGCGGTACTGTTAGCATGGGACGAGGCGTATGCCCGACAGCCGCGCCATAAACAATCGGCACTCCCAGCGCACCTAGAATTCTTGCACAGACGTCGCGCACCGTCGCACTGCCCGACATCAGCGGACCACCATCCGGAAATTCGCCAAGCACGATCCCTCGAACCCCTTCAAATTTCCCGGCCTGCTTCAGATGCATCAGCGCCCGATCCACTTGCCACGGCTTCATGCCCCGATCCTCAAGGAGCAAGATCGACTCGCGCGTGTCCAACTCCCACGGCGTCGCCAGCGTCGTCTCGACCAATGTCATGCAGCCGCCGAGAACTCGGCCTTCCGCTTCTCCGCCAGTCAGCGTCTCGCCTCTCAGCCTCAACATCCAACCGCCATCCGTCTTTCCAATGGCTGCGAGCAGCGACTCCCGGTCATAACCATTCGCCGCGCCGTCGCCCGCAGCCAACCCCGCAGCCAGCATCGGCCCATAAAATCCAATCCACGAATACTGCTTCCATAGATACGCCTGCAGAGACGTCAAATCGCTGTATCCCAAAATCACCTTAGGCGCGTGCGCATGTTCTATCGCAAGATCGTCAAGCAGGTAGTTCGACCCATACCCGCCGCGAACGGCCACAAGCGCATCCACATCTTCGCGTTCCAGCTCGCTCAAGAGCTCATCGCGTCTGCCCGATAGCGCTCCAGCGAAGTAGCCCTCCGGCGTGAGCGGTGTGGAATCGGCCACATGAAATCCCAACCTGCGCAACTCCTCGGCGCCCGCCAGAACCTTGGAATATTCCGCAGGAGACGCCGGCGCAAACGGCATCAGCACGCTTCTCGAATTCAGAGCTCGCGGCTTTCGCACTTCGCCGGCCAACGCGGGGTTTTGCACGCCACTGGCCCTGGTACTCATCCGTTCTGCCGCTCTACAGGAACCATTTCGCAGTTCATGCCGGGTTTGCAAAGTGCCTTGAGAATTTTTTCTTGCTGATGCGGGCTGACTTCGGCGTCGAACTGAATGAGATTTTTTTCACCCGAGAGCGAAACCTGAAAGTTATCGATGGCAATCTTCAATTCCGAGAAGATCTGATGCACATCCGTAACCATGTTTTCCGTGCGGTCCACAGAAATGCGGAACAGCATGTAACGCGGCTTTAAGTTCAGCCAATCCTCGAGATAGTAGAGAAAAACTAGCGCGAACAGCACCAAGCCGCAGGAAATTCCCGATACGGCATACAGCCCGCCGCCGGCGGCCATTCCCATCGCTGCTACTGCAAATATCGTTGCCGCGGTCGTCAACCCGACGACGTTTCCTCGCTCGCGAAGGATCACTCCGGCGCCCAGAAATCCGATGCCCTGTACGATGTTCGAAGCAATTCGTGTTGTACTTGCATCGCCGGTACGCCGCGCAATTTCCACGGAAACGATGGTGAATAGCGCCGCACCCAGCGAAACACAAAATCCCGTTCTCATCCCGCTGGGACGTCTGCGTACATTTCTCTCGATACCAATGATGGCGCCGAGCAACGCAGCCCACGCCAGGCGCGCGACGATCGTGCTTAGAGGCAGCATGTTCTCCCGTAATTCAGGCTATGGCAGGATTCTACACACTACAATTTGAATTGCGTCAATTTCGCGAAGTGCCGTGCCCTTGCGTGTATCTCGCCGCGCTTCAGCACACGCAGCCGGTCCAGGCCGAATCTCTCCACTGCAAAGCTCCCCAGCACTGAGCCGTACACCATCGCCCGGCGCAGCGTGGCATCGCTCAAATCCTTCGCGCCTGCCAAATAGCCCATAAAGCCGCCGGCAAAGCTGTCGCCCGCGCCGGTGGGGTCATGCGGCTCTTCGAGTGGAAACGCTGGCACGCAAAATACGCCGCGTTTGTCCACCATCATTGCTCCGTACTCCCCGCGCTTCACCACCAGGGTCGAGGGCCCCATCTTGAAAATATGCTTTGCCGCGCGCAGCAGATTGTGCTCGTTCGAAAGTTGTCGAGTCTCGGAATCGTTGATCATTAGAATATCGACATGCTGGAGCGTCTCGCGCAGCTCGTCCGGGGTGCGCTCGATCCAATAATTCATCGTGTCGAGCGCCGCAAGCTTCGGCCTGCCCTTTACTTGTTTTAAGACGTCGCGCTGCAAATCCGGCGCAATGTTCGCCAGAAAAACGTACTTCGACGATTTGTATTTTTCCGGGAGCTTGGGCTTGAAGCCCGCAAACACATTCAAGTCCGTGGCCAGCGTCACACGCTCATTCAGGTTTTCCGAGTAGCGGCCGGCCCAAAAAAACGTCTTCCCCGGCGCCCGCTCCAGCCCTTCGGTATCGATGCGCCGCCCGCGAAAGACGGCTTCATCTTTGGCGGTGAAGTCCTCGCCCACGATTGCCACGAGACTCACTGGCGCGAAAAAGCTTGCCGCCACCGCGAAATAGGTCGCTGCGCCACCCACCGTGCGATCTACTTTTCCGTAAGGGCTCTCCAGCGCATCAAATGCCACCGATCCGACTACGAGTAAGGACACAGGTTTCTCCTAGGAAATATATTTGCCGATAATCGCGTCGAGCTTTTTCTTCGTGGCTTTGGGCACCAACTTCGTGTCTGTCACCAGGGCGTGCTTCAGCGCCGCTCCGCACTTGCAATTGCGATCCGCCGGCATCGCGCGCACCGCCTCGCGCAAAACTTTCTGCGCATTCTCGGCATTCTGCACCAGCGTCGCAATGATCTGCGAGGCTGTCACGGACTCATGCTCCGGATGCCAGCAGTCAAAATCCGTGATCATGGCAATCGTCGCGTAGCAAATCTCCGCCTCCCGCGCCAACTTCGCTTCCGTCACATTGGTCATGCCAATCACTTCGAAACGCAACTGCCTGTGTATATTTGCTTCCGCCAGCGTCGAAAACTGCGGTCCCTCGATGCACACATACGTTCCCCGCCGGTGCACCATCACGCCGCAGTGCACGCTGGCATCGGCCAGCACACCCGAGACTTGCCCGCACGTCGGTTTGTCAAACCCCACGTGCGCCACCAGCCCATCTCCAAAAAACGTCGAAATGCGATTCTTTGTGCGGTCCACGAACTGGTCGGGCACTAAGAATTCGCCTGGACGCAAATCCTCCATCAACGACCCCACCGCGCTGACAGAAATAATCCTTTCCACGCCCAGCAGCTTCATGGCATACACATTCGCCCGAAAATTGATCTCGCTTGGCAAGATCCGGTGGCCGCGGCCGTGGCGCGCCAAAAACGCCACACGCTTTCCCTCCAGCAACCCAAGCACTATCGCCTCCGACGGCTGCCCAAACGGAGTCTTCACGGTTACTTCGCGCGCCTTGGTCAACCCGTTCATTGAGTACAGGCCGCTTCCGCCAATAATTCCAATCTCCGCCGCTGTATTTGCGCGCTTCGACTTCTCTGTTTTAGCAGCCGCCATGCTTTTGTCTCCGTGGAATTAACTGTTGAGGTCAACCGGTTCGCAAACCACTTTGCCATCGTGGTCGTGCAAAGTCCCCGCGGGAAAATCCGGGTCATGTCCAAAAGCCACTGTCCACCCATTCTTTACAAATTCCGCAATCCACTTGCGCTTGGTCTCGAGCGTCGTCAAGGGATATAGATCGTACGCAATGATCCACGGCAACGGCAAATGGTGCCGCGTGGGAATGAGATCCGCCACCATCATCAACTTCTTCCCAGCGCCTATAATCTGCACCCCTTGAATCTGCAAGTTGTGCCCCGGAATCTTCACGACCGAAACTCCCGGCACAATCTCGCAATCGCCATCGACAAGCTGCCACTGTCCCGCATCGCTAATGGCTGTAAAATCATGCGGGTAATAACTCGCGCGATCCCGCTCCGTAGGACGCATGGCATGCTTCAACTCCGCGCGCTGCACAATATATTTTGCGTTCGGAAATGTAGGCACAAGCTTTCCGTTCACCAGTCGCGTATTCCCGCCCGCGTGATCGAAATGCAAGTGCGTATTGATCACGACATCGATCTCTTCTGGCTTCACTCCATTCTTTGCAAGCGCATCGGCGTATGGGTCGCCGTCCGCAAACCCATAAATATTCCGCAGTTTCGCGTCCCACTTCGTCCCGTTCCCCGTCTCCACCAAGATATTCTTCCCGCCCGCGCGGACCAGCAACGAATTTGCCGCAAGCGGAATGCGGTTCCGCTCATCCGCCGGCATTTTCTTTTCCCACAGCGTTTTCGGCACCACACCAAACATGGACCCGCCGTCCAGCCAAAAAATCCCGCCATCAATGTGCCGAACCTCAATTTCCCCAAGGTGCATTCTCTGCCTCAGACCACAACACCGCTCTTTACTAGCAACTCGCTCACCGCCGTAAACGGATCCTTCTTGCGCTCCGCCACTTCCTTCGCCATCGCCGCCAGCCGCGCTTCTCCGCCCGCGCCACCCAACACCCGTTCCACTAGACGCGATTCGAGCAATCCCAACAGCCGCCGCTTCCAATGCTCCACATGTTTCCGCTCGCGTTCCCCGCTAGCTTCAAAATGTTTCCGAAACTTTGCAATCGTCTCCGCCAGCGCCTCAATGCCCTTGCTCTCGCTAGCTACTGTTCGCACCACTGGCGGATGCCAGCCATCCCTCGGCATCACCAACGACAGCATGGCCATCAACTGCTGCTCCAACCGGTCCGCCCCCTCGCGATCCGCCTTATTCAAAACAAAAATATCTCCAATCTCCATCAACCCAGCCTTCATGTTCTGAATATCGTCGCCCATGCCCGGCACGAGCATCACCAAGACACAATCCGCCAGCTGCACAATATCAATCTCATCCTGTCCCACTCCGACCGTCTCGATCAAAACTTCCTGCTTCCCCGCCGCATCGAGCAGCAGCGCCACTTCCGCGGTCGCTCGCGCCAGCCCTCCCATAAATCCCCGCGTGGCCATCGATCGAATGAACATCCCCTGATCGCTCGCGTGACTCTGCATCCGGATGCGGTCCCCTAGAATCGCTCCGCCCGTATAGGGGCTCGTCGGGTCCACCGCAATCACGCCAACCTGCTCCTCATGCTTACGGTAATGCGCCGCCAAGCGGTCTACCAACGTGCTTTTCCCCGTCCCCGGCGCCCCGGTCACCCCTGTCAAATACGCCCGCCCCGTCGACGAAAACATCCGTCGCAACAACTCTTCCGCCTCCGCGTGATGATTCTCAATCGCCGTAATTGCGCGCGAAACCGCCCTCACATCTCCCGCGCGCACCAATTCCGCCCACGTCTCAACAGGCAGCGTCATTTTGTCCTTGGATTGTTCACGGATGCGAAGAAGGCTGAGTGCATCCGCCTATTATCCTGATTTTTGCTACCGGCCCCAAATGCTCTGGCCAGGTTATCACCAGCGGCCAGCGCCTCTTCATTCCCTTCTCTGCGAGCTCCCTGACTTCTCCGTTAAAAGCCACCTTCTACTTCAAGCCCGATCGAGCCGCGACTCACTTCTTCCCAAGCAATTGCCGCGCAATCACCAACTTCTGAATTTCGCTGGTCCCTTCGCCAATTGTGCACAGCTTCACATCCCGATAGAACTTCTCCGCCGGATAATCCTTAATAAATCCGTATCCTCCATGAACCTGCACGCACTCATTCGCCACGCGCACCGCCACCTCGCTGGCAAACAATTTCGCCATGCTCGATTCCCGCGTAAACCGCACATCCTTACGATCCGCCAGCCAAGCCGCCTGATACACCAAAAGCCGCGCGGCTTCGACTTCTGTCGCCATATCCGCCAGCTTGAACTGAATTGCCTGAAACTCGCTGATCGCCTGCCCAAACTGCTTCCGCTGCTTCGCGTAACTCACAGCTGCGTCCAGCGCTCCCTGCGCCATACCCAGGGCCAAAGCCGCGATCGAAATTCGCCCGCCATCCAGAATCTTCAAACTTCCCGTAAACCCCTCGCCCTCCGGCCCCAATAAATTCTCCGCGGGCACGCGGCAATCCGAAAAAATCACCTCGGATGTATCGCTTGCCCGCATCCCCAGCTTGTTCTCTTTTTTTCCCGGCTTAAACCCCGCCATCCCCTTTTCCAAAATAAACGCGCTAATCCCGTGCGAGCCCTTCGATTTGTCCGTCACGGCCATTGCCACGCAAAAATCCGCGTAATGCCCGTTCGTCGTAAAAGTCTTCGCTCCGTTCAAGACCCAAAAATCCCCATCGCGCCGCGCCGTAGTCCGAGTCCCGCCCGCGTCCGATCCCGCCTCCGGTTCCGTCAACGACCAAGCCCCAATCTTCTTCCCCGATGCCAGCGGCACCAGGTATTTCTTCTTCTGTGCCTCGGATCCAAATTTGTAAATATGATTGCTGCAGAGCGAATTGTGGGCCGCCACAATCAACCCCACCGACCCATCGACGCGGGCCAGTTCCTCAATTGCGATCACATACTCGATGTACCCGAGCCCCGCCCCGCCATACCCCTCCGGGAAAATCACGCCAAGCAAGCCCATCTCGCCCAGTTTCGGCATAATCTCGACCGGAAAGTGCGAAGCCTCGTCCCACTCCATCACATGCGGCAATATTTCGCCCTGGGCAAACTCCCGCACACTCCGCCGCAACTGCTGCTGTTCCTCTGTGAACGTGAAATCCATATGCTCTCCGGCTGTTTAGGTTTGTCCGCAATCTCTTTCCACTTTTCGGCGAAGTGCCGCACTCTTCCCAGCGGCCGCCTATTTGCGCAATCTATACCCACTCAAATCTGTGCTTATACTCTATTTTACACCATCGCGAGCTCCATCGAGTCCATGCCCCGGAGCTTCTGTTTCCTGACTCCGGGCTCGAACCCGTCCACGGATGCCCTGCCGCATAAACTGTCCGCTATGGTTCAGGATGGGATATGATTACGCCCAGCGGTGGGCCCATGCGACGGTTGACGGACTGGTCTTCCAATTTAGCCCTATGTGCGGCGCTCAGCGCCCTCGCCCTGCTCTTCCTTCCCGGCTCTACTGCAGCGCAATCTGTCTCTTCAGCGACTCCGGACACGCGCGGAGTAAAAGACTTCACATCAACCGGCCGCATTACCTTCCAAATCCAGGACTCCGCCGGTGCGCCATTTTTCGAAGGCGCCGCGATCAGAATTGTGACTTCGCAAATCGAAACGAGCATCTCCACGACTTCCAATCAGGCAGGCAGGGCGCAGTTCACGGATTTGCCCGTGGGCCAGTACCTCGTGGAAATTAGGGCGCCCGGCTACCGCACCGTTCAGGAGCAGGTTCTCATCTCTGCTTCACAGAAGGAGCAGAACATTACGGTCGCGCTGGTGCCCACCGCCGTCGGCGCGAAGGTCAAGGTCGGCTCTGTCTCAACCTCGCCCAAAGCCATTAAGGAATCTGAAAAAGCGCTTCAGGCGTTGCAACTGAACCGGCTCGACCAAGCTCGGCAGCATCTTTCGCTGGCCCTCGGATACGACCCGAACTTCGCCGACGGGAATTATCTGATGGGCTTACTTCTTCTGCGCCAGAAGGATCCCTCAAAAGCCACAGCCTACTTAGAGAAGAGCCTGAAACTCTCTCCGGAGCACTCGGCTGCTCTGTTGGCACTCGGCGAAGCCCAGTACCTCGCGCACGATTATTCGAGCGCCGCCGCATCGTTCGAGAAATATCTGCACGATCAGCCGAACAGCCCGCAAGCTCCCGTCGCACAAAAATATGCCCGTGCCCTTCGCAAGATGAGTCCGCCGGGCGCGTCCGGTGACGCTGGGACCGCAGTGGGGAGTTGGGACTCTTCGTCCTCGGGCGTCCGGGATTTGGGCGGCGGAGCCTCAGCGGCGGACTCTGACCTCCCGCCCCTCCCGGACTTGAATCCCGTCACGGAAGCCAATTGGGCGCCTCCTGATGTGGACAGCGAGAAATTCGACCTCGACTCGAGTGGCGCCTGCGAGCTCAATCAAGTCATCGACGTCGTCGGCAGTCGCGAGCAAGAACTGGTCGAGAATGTCGATCGTTTCACGGCCACCGAAAAGATCGAGCATTCCAACTTCAGCCCGATGGGACTCGAAACCTCCCACGAGTCGCGCAAATTCGATTACCTCGTCGAGATCCACCAGTTTGGCAAGACGGATCTGGATGTAAAGGAATACCGCAACAGTAACAGTTCGGTCGCTACAAAGGATTTTCCCGGGCACATCGCCACCGTCGGGCTACCCACGCTGGCCTTAATCTTTCACCCGTATATGCGGGCCAGATATGAATTTCGGTGCGAAGGTCGCGGCTCCTGGCACGGTCACGCCGCGTGGGTCGTACATTTTCATCAAAGAAGTGACCACGCCAGCAGCATGCTCACCTACCACGTGGGTAACCGCTTCGTTGCCGTTGGGCAGAAGGGGCGCGCCTGGATTGATGTTGGCACCTCCCAGGTTCTCGCGATGGAATCGGACATCATGCGCCCGGCCCCCGAAATTCGGCTCGTGCGCGATCATCAGCTCATCGAATACGGTCCTGTGAACTTCCGCGACAAGTCTCTGCAGCTCTGGCTTCCGAAGAGCGCTGACTGGTACTGCTCTATCTCCGGCCAGCGTTTTCACCGCCGTCACACCTTCAGCCAATTCTTGCTCTTCTCAATCGACGACAAGCAGCAAATCGGCGCGCCGGCCGAGCCGGTCACGTCTCAACTCCCGCAATAAATAATCGGCAGAGTTTTTTGCTTCGTTACTTCGCTACATCCTCTTTTCACGCCCGAGCCATCTGCGGCCCACAACCTCCCGCAACGCCGCCAGCGCCCGTTCGCATCCCGCCCGGTCCACATCGCAATGCGTCACAAACCGCACCGAGTACATCGCCGTATCCAACGCCCAAGTCTCCTTCTCCCGCAACAAATCGCACAACTCCACCGCGTTCTTCCCCGTCCCTTCACAATCAAAAATCACAATATTCGTTTTCACTTTCGCAGTATCAATTTTCAGCCCGGGCATCGCCGCGATTCCCTTGGCCAGCACCTGCGCATTCTCATGATCCACGTGCAGACGCCCCGGCGATTCCTCCAGCGCAATCAACCCCGCCGCCGCAATCACTCCCGCCTGCCGCATCCCTCCGCCAAACATCTTGCGGTAAATCCGCGCCTTCTCAATAAACGCTCCCGACCCCGCGATCATCGAGCCCACCGGCGCTGCTAGCCCCTTCGACAGACAAAACATCACGGAATCCACATTCTTCGTCATCGCCGCAACGCTTTCGCCCAGCGCGACCGCAGCATTGAAAATCCGGGCCCCATCCAAATGTACTTTCAATTTCGCGTCATGCGCCTGTTCGCAAATCTCATTTACCGAAGCCGTCGCGTGCAACGTCCCGCCCGCCATATTGTGCGTATTCTCAATCGAAATCAGCGCCGTTTGCGAATCGTAATAAATCTTCGGCCGAATCACCTCCTCGATCAGCTTCCAAGAAAGAATTCCGTCGACCCCGCGCGCAATCCGCGGCATACATCCCGCGATTGCCGACATCGACGCCAACTCATATAAATTCACGTGACTCTTCTCATCGCAAATCACCTCATCCCCGTGATGCGTCCAAGTCTTGATCGCAATCAAATTCCCCATGCACCCGGTCGGCACAAAAAGCGCCGCCTCTTTCCCGAATATCTCAGCCGCCCGCCGCTCCAGCCGGTTCACCGTAGGGTCTTCCCCATACACATCATCCCCGACGACAGCATCCGCCATAGCCCGACGCATTTCCGGAGTCGGCCGCGTAACCGTATCGCTCCGCAAGTCCACAATATTATCCGGCGCCGTCACGTCGTCCAGATCACTCCGCATCCCGCTCTTAGCAATCGTCCCAGTCACGATGTTGCTCCCCTCTTCTCCGAGTCCTCTACGCTCTCCGTGCCCTCTGCGTAAAAATCCCACGCCAAATTCCGTCGCGTTCCATCCGCGAAGCCACTCACCGCATCAATTCCACAAACACCTCATTCGAAACACTTAACCTGGACGGAGCAAGCCGTACAACGTCCCCGCATCTCTCCACAAGCCCCACCGCCTGCAATCCTTCGAATCTCTTCCCGAGTCCAACCCCGTACTCCCGCTCAATTCGCCCCACATCAATCCCACCCAACTGCCGCAACCCCAAAAACAACTCCTCTTCCAAAGCACTCTCCCGCGTCACGGCCTCCACCTGCTCCGCCGGCAAAGTCCCGTCCACAATCGCCCCTACGTAGGCCGCCGCATCGTGCGCGTTTGCCCACCGCTGCGTCCCCGAAAACGAATGCGCCCCCGCCCCAAATCCCAGATAAGCTTCGCGCCGCCAATACTTCAGATTGTGCCGCGACTCAGACCCCGGCTTCGCCCAATTCGAAATCTCATAATGGTGATAACCCAAGCCTCCCAAAAACGCGCAAGCCGCTTCATAAAACTCCGCCATCGCATCATCGCTTGGCACAGCCCCCGCGCTGTACCGCGTCCCGCTTTGCAAAATCTCCAGCCCCAACCGGCTCCCCTCGTCCACCTCCAGTAAATAAACCGAAGCATGCTCCGGCGAGAGCTTTCCCAGCTCCCCGAGCGACTCCTTCCAACTCTCCGCCGTCTGGTATGGCAACCCCGCAATCAAGTCAAAACTAATATTCCGAATCCCCGCATCCCGCAAAATCCCCGCCGCCCGATAAATATCCGCCCGCCGATGCATCCGCCCCGCAGCCACCAACTCCCTGTCCGAAAATGACTGCACCCCAAAACTCACCCGATTGATCCCTGCCGCAACCCAAACCCCGGCCTTCTCCGCAGTCACCGTCTCCGGGTCAGCCTCCAAAGTCACTTCGCGCAACTCGTTCAGAAACCTTTCCCGAATCGCCTCAAGCATCCGTCCCAACAACTCCGGCTCCAACAAACTAGGCGTCCCTCCGCCAAAATAAACCGTATCCACGATCGCAGACCGAGATTCCGCAGCCAACTCGATCCCCGCGGCACGATACAACTCCCGATGCCCGCGAATCTCCCGACACACCGCCTCCACATAAGGTGCAAACCGCCCCGAAGACACCACTCCCGTATGAAAATTGCAATACGTGCACTTTGTCTGACAAAACGGCACTTGCACGTAAATCCCCAACTTATTGGCCGCTACTTTCATCAGAAAAACTCTATCACAGGCCTACCGCCGTCTCTGGAAAACGTATCTTGCAAACGAGACCAAGCCCGAAAATCGATAGCTCGGGTCCACGTACCGCTCAATCACATAAAACGCGAAATAATAAAACCGGCAAAAGCACCAAATCGCCACCACGAGCAACGCGGCAGAGCGCAAAGAACGATACTCAACAGCCAGCAGCACCGCACACAGCAATCCCAACATCAGAAACAACAGCCCTTTCGCGACGATCCAGCGCGAGCTCTTCAATTCCCTCATCTGCTTCCTCTACTTCCTTACGCAAGAATCTTTATCCACAATTTCCTATCGCGCGGCCCATCAAACTCGCAAAAAAACACCCCCTGCCACTGCCCGAGCATCAACTTCCCCTCCTCTACAAAAATCATCTGCGACGTACCCGCCAAAATAGCTTTAGCGTGCGAATCCGAATTGCCCTCGGCATGCCGGTACGCCCCCGCTCGCGGCACCAACCTCTCAAACACCCCTTCTAAATCCGACGCCACATCCGGATCAAAATGCTCGTTAATTGCCACCCCCGCAGTCGTATGCGGCACATACACGTAGCAAACGCCCTCCGCCACGCCAGAAGCCGCCACCAGCCTCTTCACCTCGTCGGTTATATCCACAAACTCCGACTTCCGCCGCGTCTTCACCCGCAAGACTTCCATCGACATTCTGCCTCTCCCCGAAATCTGGCAGATTCTACCACCAGCCCGACACCCGACCCGCCGGCCTGACCATCAGCCGCCGGTTCACCTCCAGTCCACCTCTAGTTCACCATCCGTGCATTGCCGCTTCGAGGAAACTGCGTAAAAGTGCACATCGTCATCCAACACCACCTTACTTGGCCCACCACCAAGTAAGTAAAACGGCGGCCATGGCCAGTGTCCCAGACCGGGGCCGCCGTTTCAAAAATTCTGGAGGCTGCCGTGCAAAGCAAGCTCAAGGACACCGGGCGCGTGTGGTTGTGGGCATTTCTTGCCGTAATAGCGCTCGCACAGTTCTACGTCGTCCGCGAACTCCTGGCCGCCTTCGCCATCTTCGCCCTGGGCTTCGGCGCCCTAGCTGCCGTAGTCGCAGGCCTCTACATGCTCCAAAAGACCTGGGAACTGGTTGCTGGGCGCCTGGGCACCCTCCGCCACCCCGTCCTCAGCAGGGCCAAGGCTCGAATATGGCCTCTGTCGGCAACCTGGACTCGGTCGGCCCCGACGATCGCAAAGCCGCCGAGCCTGCAATTCCCAGAATGAAACGTTTTGGCACTTTTTCTCTCTACTGAGCAAGCACCACTGTTTCTAGCTTGAACGCAGAACATAGCCGACAAATGAGCGCCTTTACCAAATTTCGTAACCGACTGAATCACGAGCGCAACAGCACCTTAGGCGAGCCGGCCTCCCCCAGCCCTCTCCTTTCAGCAACGTGCGGGCGCTCCAGGGAGCCTCTCTTGGTACAGAAACCGTCTTATTCTCGCCGTGCGCTAACTCGTCTTCTGGCCTCGGAAGATATCTGGGTCTGCTGGCGCTGCAACGGCCGCGACGATGTCTCCCGCGTCCTGGACATCACCATCGACGGCCTCTTCATCCAAACCCCGCACCTCAAAGTCAAAGAAGGCATGTCCGCCCAGCTCGACTTCCTCGTTCAGGAAGGCCGCATCAAAGCCGACGCCGTAGTTCGCCACGTCAAAGGAGGCAGCGGCCTCGGCCTTCGCTTCATTGCCCTCGCTGATCAAGATCGCCAACGCCTAAAAACCCTGCTTTCAAGGCTCCGCTCCCATCACGCCAAGCCGCCCTCTCAACCCTTCCGCCCTATCGATCAGGAGTAACTTTAGTCGGTTTTCTCCGGCCACATACTCCGCTCGATCATTGCGTTGCTAAACGTCACGCTTTCACGAGCCGCAGGTTGAAGCTGAACGGACGCTCCACCACCTCCTCTGCTTTCCAACCACCTTCCTGCGCAAGCCTTCGGAACGCTTCCATCGTTCGCGGGCGTGTCAAGAATCGATTCGTGGCCCACGAAGCGCGCACCGGCCCTCCGTCCCTCGTGACCGACCCTACGACAACGGCTTGCCGCGCTGTTCCGCAGTGGAGCGCCTTCAGGTTCGAGACAATCTCCTCGTCCGAGCCGTACTCGAACAGGCCGCCCTCCGACGAAATACCGCATATAGCTCTACCGGAGTGCATTTCTTCGAGCGCCTCTCGCAATCCGCTGACGTCCGACCAGTTGTAGCGAAAATGCGTGAATCCGATTCTAAGTCCATCTAAAGGCGCCGCTGGGGCACATAGGGCTTCGACGGCCCGTACTCCAAATGCTGGCCCTTTCTCATCGAGATCGAGAACCGCGATCGCTATCTCGCGACCGCCCAGCAACTCCGCATGTTCAGCCCGCAGCTGGATCAAAGCATTCCAACTATCCGACGCCGGCCCGCCTGCGATACTCACGAAGCACACTGGCCGCCTTCTCTCAGCCGACATGCTGTCCAGAAGGCCCTCAGCCAGCAATCGCGCCATGTCCTGTAACCGAAGTCGCGTGGTAAAAGCCGGAAATGAGGCCGCAATTCTTAGGTCTATTGGAGTTGCGCTGTTTCCCAAATTTTCGGGACCCAGTTTCAAAAGATACGTGCTCATACCATCCAGGTAGGTCTCCGTGGTTGAGATAAGCCCCCGCCCCAGCATCGAATTCTGCAAAGCCTCCCGAAGCGCTTCAGGAATTTCTCGCCGCTGCCCCGCTTCGCGAATATACTGCTCGGCCATGGCATCGAGCTCTGTCTCGTTGGTGGCTATGGTGAACGCCTGGTTCGTCACATCAATAACAGCAAGCTTCTCTCCCTCTCCATTCATCGCAAAAACCATGTCTGCCGCCATGTCGGCCTCCTGAAGTTAGTCACTCCCTACAATGCGGAAATCTGTCCGTAGCTAACAAACTCCCTTTACTAATTATAACACACTTTCGGGCCATTTTCAAGCAAAAAGCACACTCTTCGGGGCCGCGACGCACATTCGAGCGGGTCCAGACCGGTTACGCCATTTGCAAAGCGCCCGGGTCGCTCTTTGATTCCTTCGTCCCCTCCGCCCGCAAGGCCTATAATCAAACATCGCGGCAGGGGTCGGTGCTTCGCGGTACTGCCGGAGTCAGAAACTTCGGCACTATTTTTGAGAGAGGCTTTTGGAGGTTAAATCGTGAGCGACATCGCCGAGAAATTGGACGACGCGAAAAAAGATAAATCAAAGTTCAACTGGGTTACGGGGCGTTCCTCCTGCTCGCTACCGAAGATATTCCAGGCACTCCGGTTACAAGTCGAAGAGGACGTCAAGACCCGCAACGCCCTGCGTCCCAAGAATTCTCCTTATGAATTTTCAGTCAAGGAAACCGGGAGCGACTTTACAGTTTTCTACGAGGCCAAGGATGTAAGCAAGTCCGTCATCTTCAGTCTTGCCGAGCACGGCATTCTTGTTCGCGGCGACAAAGGCAACCAGATGTTTGAGGTCGGTTTGACCTTTACCGATGAGGGTGAATGCAAACTCATCGTGAACAAGGAGCCGCGTGACTTTTGGCAGGTGCGGCGCATGGCCCTCGAAGATCTATTGTTTCAAGGCCACTAGTCTTACCCCTGCCGGGAACAGAAACCTTCCTGCCAAAACCCAAAGAAGAAAGCACGCGAGCGCGATCGCCCGCCTTCGGGATCGGCTTGCCAGCCATGCAATCCACCGCCAGCGATTCCGCATCCGAGATTTCAGTGTAGGGTAAACCCAGCTTCCCATTAGAATTACCTCTTTCTGAGTCCGCAGTGGCAAATTCGCATTCCCGTTTTTGATCTTGACGACCATGGCTTCTTATATACTATAGTATGTAAGAGCTCGGAGGCCCTGTGAACCCGTCGCAGCTCTCGAATCGCGAACGTCAGCGCCGCTCCCGCCTGGCGCAAATCATTCACGCCGCCCGCTTTCTCCGCGGCACCCTCTCACTCCGGAATGTTTGCTGCGGCAAACCGAGTTGTCGTTGTGCCCGCGGCGAGCTCCATGCTTGCCTCTACTTGGTCCGGCGGCAAGGGGGAAAGTTGCGCCAGCTGTTCGTACCGCGGCAATGGGAAGAGCGTGTGCGGGAAGCCGTGAAGAACCACCAAGAGATGGAGCGGTTGATCGAAGAACTCTCCGATCTGGAATGGAAGCGCCTGAAGGAAAGAAAGGAGTAGAACCGTTCTCCGACGATTAATCCGCTATTCGGAAAAGATTTTCGATCTCTCGGAGAAGATTCTTCGCGAGGTGGCCGATCGCCGTCCCTTCCCGCGCATCCCCACCGGCCTTGTGCTGCAATCGGTTTTGGGGTTGTACTGGGCTCGCCTCGGCAGCCTGCATGCTCTGGAGTTGGTTCGCCGGGCACCTCTCTGGAAGCATTGGCTGGGGCAGCCCCTGGCCAGCGCCGATACCGTGGGACGTGTTTGCGCCCTGCTTGAGGATGAGGGGCTACGAAAGGGACTCCAGCACGTGTATCGGCGTTTGAAGCGCAACAAGGCCTTGCGCAGCGTGGGCGGATGGGAGGTAGCGGTGTTAGACGGGCATGAGAACCATGCCAGCTACCGACGGCATTGCGCCGGATGTCTGCAAAGGACCATCCACAGCGAGGGGCAGGAGCAGATTCAGTTTTACCACCGTCAGGTGGTCTTGATGTTGCGGAGTGAGAAGTTCCACTTTCTACTGGACGTCGAAGCGCAGCTTCCCGGAGAGGATGAAGTAGCGGCGGCCTTACGTCTGCTGCAACGCGTGCTGCGGACTTATCCGCGTGCCTTCCAGTTGCTGGTGGCCGATGGCCTTTATGCGCGAGCGCCCTTTCTGAACTTTCTCATCGCGCACGGGAAGCAGATCTTGTTGGTGCTCAAAGACGAACGTCGCGACCTCTATCAAGATGTTCTGGGACTGTGGCCAAGGATGACGCCCCAGCAGGGGCAGTACCGATCGCGGGACTGTCTGTGGTGGGATGTGTCGGATCTGCTCTCTTGGCCGCAAGTGCGTGTTCCGCTACGCGTGGTGCGCTCCCAGGAAACTTACACGGTACGTCGGCAGCTGAGTGGCTTGGTGTCTGAGGAGCGCGCGGAATGGGTGTGGGTGACCACCTTGTCCGCCACCCAAGCGAGCACCGAGTTGATCGTGCGTCTGGGACATGCGCGATGGGACATAGAAAACTATGGCTTCAATCAACTGGTGAACGACTGGCACGCCGATCACGTCTATAGACACCATCCCAATGCCATCGAGGCCTTCACCCTCCTGGCCTTTCTGGCCTACAACCTGTTCCACGCTTTCTTGACACGGAATGTCAAACCGCAACTTCGCCACGGCAAGACGGAATCTTTCTGGGTCCATCTCATCGCCGCACAAATTTATACACCGGCGGGTCCCCTGGCCACGGCACATTCCCCTTGAAAAAAGTCTCCCGGGCCCAGATTACTTCCACGTTCTTCCCATTACGACGGAATCCTTTTCTCTCTTGAGCTCCGGGGCGGAAAACTGGATGCCTCTGCTTGTTCCATGAAGCCCAAAACCCCCTCGAGAACCTGATCCCGGTGGTCAACTAGGCCGAACCGGTTCAGTTTCTTGCGCTTCCCGTCACGGATGCGGAATCGCTG